>Ga0208938_1000019_pt1 | contig 221474 bp, 198 predicted proteins | sample AD_UKC125_MetaG_FD_184434 | JGI IMG/M metagenome (GOLD analysis project Ga0208938, IMG submission 184434) | Active sludge microbial communities of municipal wastewater-treating anaerobic digesters from USA - AD_UKC125_MetaG (SPAdes) (version 2) | ecosystem: Engineered > Bioreactor > Anaerobic...
GCCAGTTGTAGAACGAGGCGTCACTGAAGCCGTGCTGCCGGCACAGTTCCTTGATCGCTACGCCGGCCTCGGCCTGTTGCAAAAAGCCGATGATTTGCTCTTCTGAAAACCGCTTCTTCAAGTCCATCCTCCTTCTCGGAAACGGACTCTACTAAATTGCCGATGGCACTGATTACGGGGGACACCTCAAAACCACCCTCACCTACATATTTTCTATTAGATTCTTTGGAACAAGAACAACGGCTCCAACGGATTGACGCCGAAAATATCGGCATCGCAATCGGCCAGTAACGCCTGATGGCTTTGGATATGGGGCGCAAAACCGAACCCAGCGATGCGCTGAAAAATATCCCGCCCGAACAAGCGCACATGATCTTCTTGCCCAAACGCCTGTAACCGTGCCTGCGGCGTGTCGATGCCGGCATCCTCCCAAGTGTGATGCAATTTGGGGCTGTAGGGCGTTTGCACGATAGCGTGACCACCGGGTTTGAGCACGCGATGAATTTCTGCCAACGCCCTGTCAAGTGCATCGACATGTTCAAGCACGTGATTGGCCAGCAGCAGATCAAAAGTATTGGCCTCGAACGGCATATCCTGTATGTCCACGCGTTGAATATCCACGGACGTCGGATACAGATCACAGCGAACATGTCGCAACGGCTTCTGCGCAGCAATGCACTGGGATAAACGCTTTTCTGGCGCAAAGTGCAGGATCGACCACTGCGGCAGTTGTGCCAGCAAACCTGATACACGCAGATACAGCAGCAGATGACGTTCGCGGTCATGCGCGCCACAGCGTGGACATTCAAAATTATCCACATCGCTGCCAATCCCTTCCAGCGCATGCATCAACGGGGCAACACCCCGCGAGCCCTGTCGATAGGGCATAAAACGCCACACACGGTGACCACAAAGGACACACTGCTTGCGGCCACCCGGTACCCAGCCGGCCATAAAATACGGAACAAGTTTTTTCAGGTGCAAGGCCATGGTTTTAAGACTCAGTGAGGGTACAGAACCGGAGGCTGCTTGCGTCCCGCCAGCGCGGCTAGCCGAGGCCCCGCCAGTTTGGACGCCATGCGGGCAATATTGGCCAGCGTCAGGGCAGTGGTACGCAGCCGACCATAAGGAGATGCTGTATACACCACGCAGGCCCACCGGTGCAACAGCGCAAAATCACGCGTGCGCAAAGCACGAAAGCACACCCGGCGCAGAAAATCCGTAATCCCGTTAGCATAATCATCGTTGTCGATCAATTCTCGCGGCACGCTCTGTATGGCCTGCCAGTACAATTCGCGCACGTGCGCATTGGCACTGAGTACCAGCGAACCTTGCGTATTCACCCGGTAAGCGGCCAACGGCTCACCAAGATGCCCCAGCCAGTCGTGACGGGCCTGCCACAGATGAACCTGATAGTCGATCTGCTCACTGTCAATCCAGCCAGCAGTATTGGCAGCGCGAAACAGCACCGAACTATTATTAAGCACATTCCCCCTTCGCAACAGTGCCGCGAGGTCAAACCGCATGTCGCCTACGTCGTTGAACAGTCCGATGCGTGCACCCGCTTCATCCACCGTAATCGCGTTGGTGTATACCGCACTGCAGTCCGGGTGTGCCTGCAAATACGCCAACTGCCGTGCCAGCTTGCCGGGTAGCCAGTAATCATCACCATCCACCCGCGCTACATAATCGCCGCTAACGCGCAAAAGCAAATCGCGCATATTGGCAAACGCGCCCAGGTTCGGTTCGCGCCGCAAATGCTGCATACGATCGCCATATTTGGCTGCCAACGCCTGCACGATGGCTCCCGTGCCATCAGTCGAGGCGTCATCCCCCACCAGTACCTGAACGTCGGCGTCCACCTGCTGATCGAGGATACTGCGCAGGCAGATTTCGATGTGTGCTTGCTGGTTGTAGGTTGCGACGCAGACACAGATACGCGCTCGGTTCATGTGAGCGTGCCTCTCGCAGTCAAAGCATGCCCGGCACGCAAAGTTTGCAAGAACCTCAACAGATCATGCCACGCCTGTAAGCGAAACATCGCTGCGCCGGCGACATAGCAGACCAGGGCCGACACCATGGCAATCCCCACGCTTAACCCCGCCTGATCAACCCGCTCCGCCACCAGCCATGCCACCGCAACAGCCCACAGGGTCAACAGAAAACCGGGCAGCAAATCATGTAACTGCGCGCGCAAGCCACACCCCAGCAGGCGGCGCGAATACCAGGTGTTGATCAACACACATACCAGACTGGAGACCAGCACCGCCCACGCCACCGCCAGGACGCCGTAGAAACTTGCGATCAGCACCAGCGGGATGGCGGTCAGCGCTTTGGCAATCTCCATCCTGAACACCAGATCGGAACGCCCCAAGGCACTGAGCGCCGCCAAATTCAACACATGCAGCGGCCAGAACAACGCTGCCAGCGCCAAGATGTTGAGAATCGGTGCAACTTCTGCCCATTGCGGACCGTAGAGCAGCAAGACCAAGGGCTTCGCCACGACCGCAATACCCGCCATGCAGGGAGCAAAAACAAACATGGACAGGCGCAATGCCAAGCGCAGCGTACCGGCCAGTTTGTCGGGTTGCCTGGATACGCTGGCAAACATCGGTAAACCCACGCGGTTGAGCAGTGCACTCATGAACTGCGCCGGTGCCTGCTGGGTATCCTGCGCCATTGCATAAAACCCCAGCGCACGCGTATCGAACAACTTGCCGATCAGCAGCGATTGCAGGCGCACCGAGATCACATTCAGGGCATTGGCCAGCAGCAACCAACCGGCAAAACTGAACAGGCCGCCAAATGCCGCCCAATCAAAACGACCACGCGGCCACCAACCAGATAGCGGCCACAACAATCCAGCACGCAGAAAAGCCGCCGCCAGCGCTTGCCACACCAGGCTCCACACACCCAAGCCGCGCCACGCCAGCCACAGCGCCAGCACAGCCGAACCAGTCGAGGCTAGCAGTTCAGCAATGGCGCGCTTGCGGAAATCCAGCCGCTGACTCAACAGCGCATTGGGCACCGTGGCCAGCGCGCCCAGCGGCAGCAGCCACAGCAGCACCTGCAACAAGGGAACGAGCGCCGGCTGGGCATAGAACACCGCTATGGCGGGGGCCCATAGCCACAGCAGCAACGCCAACCCACAGCCCATACCCAGATTGACCAGAAACACACTGCTTTCATCATTGGCGCTGGTGGTTTGCTTCTGCACCAGCGCACTGCCCAGCCCTCCTTCAATCAGCAATGCGGCAAAGCTGGTAAACACCAGCAACATCGCCATCAGACCAAAGTCAGCCGGCGTCAGTAGCCGTGCCAATATAATCGTCACGACAAACTGCACGCCGTAGCGGGCACTGATCTCGATTGCGCTCCACCAGGCGGCGCGGGTGACTCGGTGTGTCAGTGAAGACGAATGCAACGTGAGTCGCTCCGTCATTGGCAGGTGAAATCGTACAGACTCATGCAGAACCAGGAACCTTCAAGAAACGGCCTCAAGCCGCATCAACGTGGCGTACCTATACACAACAAGCGCTCACTGCTTTCGAGATATTGCAGGCCACTTTCAACCAGACAAACGCGCAGGATGCCGGGGTCGGTGATGCCATTCCGGATCAACAGGTCTTCGTGGTGCTGCTTACCTTTGCCCACGGGTACAACCATCACATTGCTGCATACCTCGCCCACCAGGTCGGATATTTCTTCAAGCTCAAAAAACCTCACGCCAAATAACGGATCATCAATTTTCTTGCGATCAAAGTAATCAACAAACTGCTTGTTGTGGGCATTGTGTACCGTCGCAATCATCCGGCCTGATGAAATACGGGCTTGTTCCTTCGCCAGTTCCTTGATTTGAGCATCTGAGAAGCAGCCCCAGAACCCGTTGTGGTAGGTCACCTCGAAAGCATTGTCGGCAAACGGCGTCGCAAATGCACTCATGTGATGAATGACGTTCGCAAATTGCGGAAACCACGCCCTGGCCCGTGCGACAGCTTCTTGTGAAAAATCCATGCCTTCGCAATTAATGCCGCGCCTGCGTAACTCTGCCATGTCACGGAAACTTCCGGCAGCAATTTCCAGTACGTGACGTTTATCGTCTTCGAGCATGGCATGAATGTAATAGGCATGCCGGAGATCATTCTGGTAGTGGTCAAAAATTTCGGACCACTTCTGATCCCAGTCGTCACTGCCGGATGTCGGGTCAAGGTTACAGAGCTGCATGGTTTAATCCCGAAATGAGTATTCAATAAAGCCACGTGCATATATGTTGCTTGGTGGCGGCGAGCAAGGTGCTATCTGGCTACCATCGAAACAACGGAGATGATTGCTTACCATGTCGTAGCCGGCCATGACACTGAACGCAACACCAGCGGAAAATCGCGGGTTCACGTCCATCAACATTAGAAAACCCTCTACAACCAGGAATTCCATGTTCACGCAGCCGCACACATCAAGAATTTCTGCTGCTTCGAGCGCCAGCACGTCACATGTATGTTCAGGTTGCATATGCACGGTCATTCCCGCGCCATTCGCGGTACGTACCAGCTCTTGCCGCGTCATCGCCACTGATCTGCGGCCATCCGGTTGGCGCACCACATCCACCACGAACACATTTCCAGCCAAGTGTGGCTGGACGATATAGTCCTGTTTCGCCAATTGTGTGCGCCAAAAATGTAGCGTCACGGCATCTGGAATGAGCACGTGTTTTTCGCTACTTCTACCTCGACGAGGCTTGGAGAGCATCGGGTATGAAAATCCAGGATGCCTCTTGTCCTGAAGATCAACCGTCGGAATTGGATGGATGCACGGGTGATTAGCAAATCGTTGATAGACGGCGAGTTTGTCACGCGCCACCTGTATGGCCGGCTGTGGCGAAATACAGAGTGTCACACCGATTTCATTGAAGCGCTGTCTGTTAGCAGACAGAACATCTACCTCAGGATCGGTGAGAGGAATAATGTGGCTGATCTGCTCGTTCTTGCAAACTTCAAGGAGTCGAGCGACGTAGGATTCCTCATCCTGTGATGATGGAAGCAAGTGAAAATGCTTGACCAATCGTGACGCCGCCGTCCATTCCTTTGGGTACATATTGCAGCCCACAACTTCCGTACCCGGTTGCCGCATGATCCCCCGAATGACAGCTTCTGCTGACATCGATCCAATGGCAGTAACCAAACACCTCATGGCGCCAATACCGCAGCTCGGATAACATCGCCAACAGCCTGAATTTGTGTCGAAGAAATATTGGTGCCATTCGGCAACACCACCCCCCTCTCTGCCACCGCACAGGTTTGCGGCAACACCAGCCCGGCATGCGGAAACAAATCGCGGTAGGGTTGCATGCGGTGCGCACCGGGCCAGAAGTATTTGCGCGCCAGAACATTCTGCGCGTGCAGGGCGTCGATGATGGCGTCGCGGCTCGCCGGGCAATTATCGCCCACTTCCAAAACCACATAGTGATGGCTGTTGCGTTCGGCCGGGTCGTAACTCAGCAGAGTGACACCGGGGATGCCGGTCAGTGCCTCGGCGTAGACGGCGTGGTTACGGCGGTTGTATTCAACGATGGCATCAAAGCTGTCCAGGTTCGCCAGCCCCATGGCCGCGCAGACTTCGATCATCTTGCCGTTGGTGCCAGGATGGATCACGTTATCGTAGCCCTTGAAGCCGAAATTGCGCATCAGGCGTAGCGTTTCGGCCAGTGCGTCATCGTTGGTGCTAACCGCACCGCCTTCCATGGTATTGAAGGCTTTGGTGGCGTGAAAGCTGAATACCTCGCACGCGCCAAAGCGGCCAATACTTTGCCCCCGATAGCTGCTGCCAAAGGCATGTGCGGCATCGAACATCAATTTCAAGCCGTGCTCATCAGCGATCCCTTGCAATGCTTCGATTGGTGCGGCACGCCCCCACAAATGCACGCCAATGATACCGCTAGTGCGCGGCGTGATCATCTTGCGTACAGCGGCAGGATCCAGGTTGTGTGTAGCTTGGTCGATATCGGCAAATACCGGCGTAATGCCTTGCCAGTACAGCGCATGTGCGGTGGCCACGAAAGTCCACGCAGGCACGATGACCTCGCCACTCAAGCCCAGCGCACGAATGGCAATTTCCAGCGCGATGGTGCCATTGCACATCGCCACGCAGTGCTTGACGCCCAGCCGTTCGGCAACACGCTGCTCGAATTCCTGCACCAGCGGGCCATTATTGGTCAACCATTGATTATCGAGAACACGCTCCACCTGACGCATGAAAGCGTCCCGGTCGCCTATGTTGGGACGCCCCACATGCAGCGGTTCAATGAAGGGCTGGCGGAGGCCGTCAGCGGAAAGCTGGGCCAGTTTGTTGGTTTTCTGCATGCCTGGGGCTTTCTCCATAGCATTTTTACTTTGCTTTGCCGTTTCAGTATTTCTTGACAAAATACCCCCCGTTTTGGGACTCTCTAAACAACCCGTCATTTTCTGGCAAGCTGTCACAAAAACAATGAAAAACAGGCGATTTTCTACCGTTGACCGCGAAATTTCGGGTTTTTACCTCACATTTCCCGTTTTACGGGCGCACCACGCCCATCAAGGGCAACAATCGCCCACGGGCCAGCCACAGATTGGCCAGCGCAAACAGCGTCACGGCCTACCCGGTGTTTTTCTCCAGACCACGGTAGCTAACCTTCACAAAGCCGAACTCACGCTTCACCACCCGGAAGGGATGCTCAACAATCGCCGGGACCGCGGACAGCATCCGATTGCAGCCCTCCGCTCATCCGTCAATTCAGCCCCCTTTGGCTTCTTGGTCGGTGTCAGCACCGACAATTTGCCTTCCTTCTCGAAGTGCTCGATCGTCCGGTTCGTCTTGTGATAGCCCCGATCGCCGAGGGTAATAGCTTTCTCGCCATGCAGACCGGGATCCATCATCGCGATGTCCGCAACCTTCGCTGTCGTGCATTCCACGGTATGGATCAGGCCGCTGTCGGCATCGACGCCAATGTGCGCCTTCATGCCGAAATACCACTGATTGCCCTTCTTGGTCTGCGTCATCTCAGGATCGCGTTTCTTGTCTTCGTTCTTGGTCGAACTGGGCGCGGCAATCAGCATGGCATCGGCGACCGTGCCGCGCTTCATCGACAGGCCCTTCTCTGAGAGCACCGCGTTGATCTCGGCAAAGATCGCCACCGCCAGTTCATGTTTCTCGAGTAGATGCCGGAAGCGAAGAATGGTGCTTTCGTCGGGTATCACGTCTTCGAAGGCATCCAACCCGGCAAACTGGCGCAGCGCCGGAACATCGTGCAGTGCCTCTTCCATCACCGGGTCAGAGTAGCGAAACCATTGCTGTATGAAGTGAATCCGCAACATCGTGCCCAAAGGCATCGGTGGGCGGCCATTGCCTTTCTTCGGGTAGTGCGGCTCGATCAGCGCTTCCAGGCGCGACCAAGGTACCACCGTTTCCATCTCCGCCAAGAACACTGCCTTCCGGGTTTGGAAGGATTGCCGTGGTCTGCGGGGTAATGGCCGACTCGATTTTTGAAGGGTCAAGATTGAGTGTCGTCGGATCAATATCCACAACAACCGGCTTGATGCCATTCCACAGCAGCGAGTGGGCCGTGGCGACGAAACTGTAGGGGGTAGTAATGACTTCACCCGTGATACGCAATGCCTGCAGCGCTGTAACCAGCGCAAGTGTACCGTTGGCGAAGAGCGAGATGTGCCGGACACCGAGGTACTCGCAGAGCGCCTGCTCCAATTCCTGGTGGAAACGCCCTCCGTTGGTCAGTTGCCGGCTTGCCCAGATTTGCTCCAGGTAGGGAAGCACCTCCTCCAGGGGTGGCAGAAAGGGTCGGGTGACGTAAACCGGATCGTTCTTCAAGACACCTGTTCCCTCTCCGTCGCGGACTCCGCCGCCCGACTCTCGACGCCCCCTGCCGCCAACCCCTGGCGCTCCGTCGGCCGATACATCAACTGGGTTATCTGCTCGGCCACGAGGCCGATCAGAAAAATCGTGATGGAGGAAGTCAACATGAAAATCGTGGCCAGCGACAGGCGCCCGTGGTCAATGTAAGTGTAGGCATAATAGCCCAAGCCAATAACCGCATGGACCAAAGCGACGGGCGCGAACAACTTCAGCGGCGAATACAAGGTTCCGATCTTGAATATGATCAACAGGAAACGGATTCCGTCGCGCCATAGCCGGACATGGCTGTCCGTTCCCCGCATGCGCCGCTGCACGGCGATGGGCACATACGCGACGGAATAGCCTGCCCTGAAGAACGCCATCGTGATCGTCGTGGGGTAGGAGAACCCGTTGGGCAGGAGATAAAGAAACTCAAGGAACTTGTCACGCCGGACCACCCTAAACCCGGAAGTCAAGTCTTTCACCTCATGTCCGACCATCCAGGAAGCCAAACGGTTGTAGAAGCCGTTGGCCAGGCCACGATGACGACTCGCCTGCCCGGAAGCATCGCGCGCGCCGACAACCATGTCGAAGCCGCCTTCCAGACTTGCGATCAACTGCGGTATGTCTTCCGGTCGATGCTGGCCATCGGCATCCATGAAAACCAGGATATCCCCGCCAGCGTGACGCGCACCGGTCTTTATCGCAGCCCCGTTACCCTTGGCGTATGGATGTCGGACCACCCGGCATCCGGCGACGATTGCAAGTTCGGAAGTCTGATCGCTGGAGCCGTCATCAACGACGATGATTTCCGCATCCGGCAAGACCTGCATGATGCGCGGCAGCAGTGTCACGAGCGAAAGCGACTCGTTGCGGGACGGGATAACGATGCTGACTTTCACGGGCCGATCCGGTTTCGCGCGTTGGCGTCAATAGTCGAATATTAACAACGACCAACCACCCCCGGCCAATCATTTCGGACCGGTTGCCAGCGATTTTCCACGGGCGGACAGGGAACCTGGCATTGTTCCCGGATGCCGCTCACTCCTGGCCGACGCGGCGCAGCACGTCGCGCAGGCCTGCGGCCTCCGCCCGGTAATAGCCGTGCTTGTCGAGCGTTTCCAGATGGTCCAGCGCCGTCCTGGCGCCCTCCAAATCGCCGAGTTCCAGGAGGGATTCGATGTACAGGAGGTGGATTTCGAAGCTCTGAGGAGTCTCCACCAGTGCCTCCCGCAGCATGTCGCGCTTCATCTCCAGGTTGCCGAGCCGACCCCAGGCGCGCCCGTACGCGGTCAGCACATGCGCCTTCGCCTCCGGCATCAGGGACGCATTGGTGAGCAGGATCTGATAGAGGCGGATCGCGGCCTCGTCGTCGAAATGCCGAGTGGACGTCTTGGCCAGACGGTCGAGGTGGGCCACCGTGAAGACGACCGCCGGGTGAATCTTGATGGTGGCCAGCCGGGACTCGAATTCGGCCATCGTGCCTTCGTCGAGCGGCGTGTCCGTCAGCATGGCAACCTCGATCAAACCGGGAAAGGCAGCCACATGGTTGGGGTCGGCAGCGATCGCCCGCTCGTAATAGCGCCGGCTCTGGGCGGCGGCCTGGAGATCCGTTGGAACCTCCCGCAAGTGCGCCGTAATCTTCGCGGCAGCGTCGAAGTTTGCCCGCGCCGAGTTCGGCTTGTGCTCCGCTTCGATGAGGACGCGCATCGGCGAACCCCAGTCGGTAGCCCGGATGATGGTGGCAAAAGCAGCGCCAGCGATGAGAAGGAGAACGCAGACGACGAACACCTTCAAGTTTTCGCCCAGCCCCCTGAGGTGGAACGGCAATGCCAGCACCGCGACATAGAGCCCGAACATGGGCAGGTAGTTGCGATGCTCGAAGATCAACTCGAGCGGAAAGATCGTCGACTCGAGCAGGTGGCCACCGTAGAACCACAGGATGCCGAAGCTGACCAGCGGCGCGGAGCGGACCAGCCAAGCAGCCAGCGCGAGCAGCGTGAGGTGCCCGGCCACCGCGAATATGGTCGACAGCGGGCTCAGCAGGCCGGTCGAAAGCACAAAATCGTCGTGGTAGAAGGTCAGCCACGAAACATTCGGGATGAAGATTTGAATGATGTAGAACCAGACGATGCGCGCCTCGGTAAGCACTCGCTCGGCCAGGGTGAACGGCCGATAGCCATAGGCGAGCTCGAAGTCGTAGATGCGCCAGAGCCAGAATCCGACGAGTGCCGTTGCCGCCAGCGGCGAATACCGGAGAACGGCAAGCACCCGGCTACAGACAGCGCTTTGCGACCGGAAGCGGAACGCGAACCACTCGACGAGATAGACGTATACCAGCGTCAGCGCGCCGATCTCCTTGGACAGGAAAGAGCAGGCGGTCAACGCGACCAGGCCGACCCCGGCGATGGCGAGGCCGCGGCCGTCGTCGCGGCGGCGGAAATGGATGTACCAGAGCAGCGCGAGCAGGGAGAAGGTGGCGGCGAGCGACGTCATGCGCTGCACCACGTAGAGCACCGTGCTCAGACCCATCGGGCTGAGCAGCCACCAGGTCGCGACCAGCAGCGGGAACAGGGTCGCGTACCGTGGCGCACCCGGCCGCGCGTCGTTGGCGGCAGGAACCAGGCTCCGCGCCAGGCGATAGATCAGCAGGCCGTTCGCCAGGTGAATGCCGAGATTGACCAGCTTGAACGGGAACGGGTCGTAGCCGGTAAGCGCCACCTGGAGCGCGAAGGTGACGACCGGGAGCGGGCGGCCGCCGGGGCCGGTACTGCCCGAATGCCAGACGCGCACGAGGTCGGCGTAGGTCTCGAGCGGAAGCAGCGCCTTGTTGAGGACGATCTGCGGAAAATCGTCGAACAGGAAGTCACCGCGCAGGCCGAGCGCATAGGCGGCCACGGTCAACAGGCAGACGGCGGCAAGAAGGGAGGCGTTGGAGAGACGAGGCATAAAAAAGCCCCGGCCGGGCCGGGGCTCGCAAGGGAAGGCGGGTTTAGGTGCGGCAGCTGGCCGGCAGATACTTGTTGGTAACCGGAGTACCCGTCACGACGGTGGCCGCAGTGGTGCACTTCCAGACGATCTGCCCATTCTGGGCGAGCCCGGAGAGGCCGACCTGCATGTTGTTGAGGTTCGGCTCTTTGTTGTTGAACTGAACCAGAATCCTATTGCACGCTCCGACACCGCAGTTCAACGAAGCCACGTAACCAGCCTGGGCAGTGTTGAAGCCAGCGGAGGTGACGCTCGGCGGGAAGGTGCCGTTGGCGGAAAAGTACTCGGCCACCGAAGTCTTGGCCTCGGCCATGCGGGCCAAGCCCTCTGAAACCTTGGCGCGAACGGTGTAGTCCTGATAAGCCGGCAGCGCGATGGCCGCCAGGATGCCGACGATCGCCACGACGATCATCAGTTCGATGAGTGTGAAGCCCTGTTGAACACGTTTCATTTGAATCTCCTTTTTGGCTACAAAGCGTTTTGGCTAGAAAGCGGGAAACCGCTGGACTTACTCTATCACAAACCGTGCCAGCTCCATGGCATGAGCGCTTTCTTCCCGCCACATGCCCATTTCAGTGGCTTTCGCCATAACACCCCAGAACTGCATGGGGTGCGATATGACGAATTTTGTCACTTTCGGGTGGCGCAATTGGTCAATCCCGCAGCAGGATGTGGCCTGTCGCGGTCGACCGGCGAAAAGTGCTGAAATCGCAGCCACTCGTCGAGCCTTCGCCGGAGAGCGCCAGACGCCGCGCCGATTCCGGAACCGACCCGCCGGTGCGCTTGCGGCAGATCTCGCGCTCGCCTTCGGATTGATCAACACAGGACTGGTCTATCCACTGGTCCGGCAAATTTCCAGGAACTCTCCCATGGCAAGCTATACTGAAGGAGGTAAATCATGCGCCACGCGGTTTTTATCGAGTTACTCGATCAGATCGAACAACTCACGCCAGAGCAGTGGAAGCGACTGGTTCGGTAGTTGAAGGGCCGAGAGTTGGCATCCACGCCTCGCGCCCCGGTTCAACTACCGGCAGCGGCCGGTTGCCCGCATTGCGGAGCCTCTGACGACCGGCTGGGGTCATGGGGGCAAAGCTACGGGCTCAAGCGCCACCGTTACGGGACTGCGGCCGAACCTTCAATGCCCTGATGGGAACGCTGATCCGTCACACCCCCCGATCATCTGCCTATTCGCGCGGTCGAATCAGCAATCCACCTGCTTGGCGTCGAGGAACTGCGCGGCATACTTGCGGTAGATCTCGCTGCCGATGAACACGTCGTGCAGGTCGGGGTCGATGTGGCCGTTGTCGCGGAACTTTTCCAGGATGCCGAGAGCCTGAGACAGGGTCATGCCGGGCTTGTACGGGCGGTCGCGCGCGGTGAGCGCCTCGAAGATGTCGGCGATGCCCATCATCCGCGCCTGCCAGCTCATCTGCTCGCGCGTCAGGCCGCGCGGGTAGCCCTTGCCGTCCATGCGCTCGTGGTGGCCGCCGGCGTACTCGGGAACGTTCTTCAGGTGCCTGGGCCACGGCAGTTGCTCGAGCATCCTGATCGTCGCGCTGACGTGGTAGTTGATGGTCTGGCGTTCCTTCTGGGTCAGCGTGCCGGCGCGGATGCTGAGGTTCTCGAGTTCGTCCGCCGAGAGGAAATCGACCTCGACGCCGGACGCCTCCTGCCAGCGGTAGCCGGCGGCGATCGCCCTGACGCGGTCGATGTCGTCGTCGCTCATGCGCTCGCTGCCGACGTTGGCCTGGTGCAGGAAGTTGCGGTCGACCTCCATGTTGGCGACGAATTCGCGGAACTCCGCCTCGGCCCGCTCGCCCGGAATTCCGGCGACGATCTGCCGCAGCATGCGTATTTCGGCGTCGCGCCGCAATAATTCGAAACGGGTGTCGATGAGCCCGATGCGGTCGAAGATGGTCTGCAGCTTGGTCGCCTTGTCGACCACGTGGACCGGCGTCGTGACCTTGCCGCAATCATGGAGCAGCGCAGCGATACGCAGTTCATAGCGGTCGCGGTCGGTGAGGCGGAAATCGGCGAGCGGCCCTTCGCTGGTTTCGTGCGCGGCCTCGGCCAGCATCATCGTCAGTTCGGGTACACGCTGGCAATGCTCGCCGGTATAGGGCGACTTGTCGTCGATTGCCGAGTTGATGAGCCGGATGAAGGATTCGAACAGGGCTTCGAGCTGGTGCAACAGTTGCCGGTTGGTCAGCGCGATGGCGGCCTGCGAGGCGAGCGACTCGGCGAGGCGCTGGTCCGCCTCGGAAAACGGCACGACGACATTGTGTTCCGGCATCTGGGCATTGATCAGTTGCAGCACGCCGATGATCGCGCCCTCGTGATTGCGCATCGGCACGGTGAGAAAGGATTGCGAGCGGTAACCGGTGCGCTCGTCGAACTGGCGCGTTCCGGAAAAATCGAAGCCCCTGGCGACGTAGGCGTCGGCGATGTTCACAGTCTCCCCGGAGATCGCCGCATGGGCCGCCACCATCGTATCGTTGGCCGAGCCGTCGTCGCGATAGAGGGGCAGATCGGGGAACTTGCCCGAAACGGGGTTGCCGCTGGTGCCGCCGAAAGCGATGTTGAGCGAATCGGTACGAACAATCTCGAAATGCAGGTGGCACCTGTCTTCGGACAGCAGGTACAGGGTGCCGCCATCGGCCCGGGTGATGGCCTTGGCAGCGAGAGTGATCTTCTCCAGCAGGCGGTTGAGGTCGTGCTCGTTCGATAGCGATGCCCCGATGTCGTTGAGGTGTTCGAAGCGGCGGAAGAGGTCGTCTAGCGTTCCCACGATGGTTCCTGTCTGTTGCCAGGCGAGGGGAAGTGACTCCCATCGCCCTGTTTCAAAACTCGAAAACCTGGTTGTTGCACAGCATCCGCGGCCCGAATTCACCGAGACGACTGGCGATTTCAGCCATGGTCAGTTCCATTTGCCCGGGCTTGAGATGGGTGATGTGTATTTCGCATTCCCGCTCGAGTTTGCGCAGTTCCACCGCCAGCATGCCCGGACAGAGGTGCCTGGAGAGCACTGCCAGCGGCGCCTCACGGTCCGGGAAGGCGCATTCGATGATCAGATGGCGCAGGTTGTCGATCCGGTTGACCGCCTGCCAGAAGTCGGCACAGGGCCCCGTGTCCCCGGAAAAGACCAGGCTGCCGGTACCGGAATCGAGTCGGTAACCCACCGCCGGGACGGTATGATCGACCGGCAGCGGTGTGAATACGCGCCCCCCGAGCGTGACTGGCTGCAGCAATTCGACCGCCTGATAGCGCATGAAAGGATTGTCGGCAGAAGGAACTTCGGCGAAATCGGGCCAGACCAGCCAGTTGAAGACGTGCGCCTTGAGGATGTCGAGCACTGCCGGCGTACCGTAGACGGTCAGCGGCCTGTCGCGGCGGTCACCCACCGAATCGATCATCAGCGGCAGGCAGGCCATGTGGTCGAGATGGGTGTGGGTCAGGAAGACATGATCGATGCGCGCCAAATCCGCTATCGGCAGGTCCGCGACCCCGGTGCCGGCATCGATCAGAACATCGTCGTCGACGAGCAGCGACGTGGTCCGCAGATGCTCGCCGCCGATGCCGCCGCTACAGCCGAGGACTCTCAATTTCATCGTCATTTGATTGCGAAAACCGTAACCCTCTCCCCTCATCGTGCGGCCGATTGCTCCGCAGGTGCCGGATTTTTCCGGGAGCACGGCAATCTGCCTGCACCTCGGTGACAACCCGTTGAGATTGTACAACTTTGTCCCGACTTCGGCGCAGTCGATGCGCGTAGAACAGGCGTGCGATCCCGGGTCGTAAAGCCGGTTCGGCATCTGTTACATGGCCCGGGCCGGCCTGCGGGCCGGTGGTCTCGCTGACGGTGGCGGACAGGTGTCGCGCACCATGGCGAACACTTGCCGCCGGAGGTGGCCGGGCCGGGAAAGACAACTCGGGCGATTACGGGAAGCAGGCTGGCGCGATATCGCGTCAAGCCGTGAACGCCATGGCGTCAGGCCTTGACGCCGAGTTCGATCCTGATGCCGGCGATCTCGACGATGTCCTTGTCGCGCAGCCGGAACGCCTCGCCACCGATTTCGCTGTTGTTGACCGTGGGAAACGTTGCTCCCTCGACATGGGTGAGGAAGACGCCTTCGGAACGACGGGAAATGACCGCGACCTGAACCCCGGGCTTGCCGAGCGTGGTCAGGAGCTTCACCAGTTCCATCGCCTTGCCGGCATTCGGACCGTTGAGCAGGCGGATCGTTACCCTCGGTATCGGCGGCGGCGGCGCCACCGGTCTGGGAATCATGATCTGCGTATCGGCGAAGGTGCGTTCCGGTTCCGGTTCGGTCGACAATCCCGCCGCCCGCAACTGGGCCGAATTGTCGAATTCGCCGACTGCCGCCTCGGACATGAACTTGAGCTTGTACTTGCCGAGTTCGATCACGTCGTTGTTCTTGAGGACATGCCGGGTGATGGCCTGGCCATTCACCAGCGTCCCGTTGGTGCTGTTGAGATCCTCCAGGAAGGAATCATCGAGGATGGTGACGATCCGCGCGTGCTCGCCGGAAATGGCCAGGTTGTCGATCTGGATGTCATTGCTCGGGCGGCGCCCGATTGTCAGGTGCTCCTTGTTGAGAGGAATCTCCTTGAGCACCAGCCCATCCATCGAGAGGATCAGTCTTCCCATCTTGCCTTCCCTGCCTTAGTCGAATCGTACCCGCAGTTTTTTCCACCAACCGGCGCGCGCCGGAAACTCCCCGCGCACCCGTACCAGGATCACCGAAATGTTGTCACGCCCACCATTGTCGTTTGCCATCTGCACCAGTCGCTCCGCCGCCGCCACCGGATCGGCAGCCAGCGCCCGCATCGTCACCCCGATTTCGACGTCGCCGACCATGTCGTTGAGGCCATCCGAACAGAGCAGGTAGATATCCCCTGGCTGTACGGAAAAATCCCGGATTTCCGGTTCGACCGTCAAGTCCACCCCCAAGGCCCGCGTCACCAGATTCTTGCTCAGGGAGAAGCGGGCCTCCTCGGCGCTAATGATGCCACTGTCGAGTTGTTGTTGTAAGAGGGAATGATCGCGCGTCAGGCGTTCGAAGAGATTACCGCGCAACCGGTAGGCCCGCGAATCGCCAAGATGCGCAAGGGTCACGATGTTGTCGTAAAACCAGGCGACCACCAGCGTCGTGCCCATTCCGTAGAGCTGCGGATGTCCCTGGGCGGCGAAGTAGATTTCGGCATTGGCCTGCTCGATCCGCTCGCGCAACTGCCGGTGGGCGACGCGCTGCCCAACGGCGTCGAACTGTTGCGGCTCGCGCCCGTCCAGCGTGCCGACGAGGCTTCTGGCGAGCAGCGAGGTGGCCATGCTGCTGGCGACCTCGCCGGCGCTGTAGCCTCCCATCCCGTCGGCCAGAATCGCCAGGCCGAGCGCCGCGTCGCCGAATACCGCGTCCTCGTTGTGCGGACGCACCTCTCCCCGATCGGTGCATACCGCCATTTCGAGAGCGTCGCCAAGGGTCATCGGTTCCACCGATTCGTCGATCTGAGGCTCCATTGTGCCCGCCTCCCCGAAATCTGTGCGTGAGGTTTCTCTCATTGCAGCGGCAATTCGACACCCAGGCCGCGTTCCCGCGCCGCGGCAACGACCCGGAGCGCCACGGCAAGATCCTGGATCGCCATGCCCTGCGATTCGAACACGGTAACCTGGTCGACCGCCGTCCGCCCGGCGTGCCTGCCGATGATTATGTCACCCAGCTCGACCAGCTGACGCGCATGCAGACGTCCCTTTTCCAGCAGCGGCAGCAGGTCGCCGGCCTCGGCGAGGGCCGTCGGCACGGCGTCGACCGCGACCACGGCGCAGCGCCTGAGCGCGGCCTCGGGCAATTCCTGGCGGATCAACGCGTTGGAGCCGGCGGCGTTGATGTGCGTTCCCGGCTCCAGCCATTCGGCGTCGAACAACGGCTGCGTCGCCGTCGTCACGGTCCCGATCAGGTCGCTGCCGCGCACGGCATCCTCGGCGCTGGCGGCAGGCACCACCGCGACTCCGGTCATCCGGCTCAGACGCTCGCAGAAGGCGCGCAACTTCTCCGCATTGCGGCTGAACACCTTGACCAGTTCCAGCGGCATGGCGGCGCAGATGCCGCGAACATGGCCTTCGGCCTGCCAGCCGGCGCCGAAAACGCCGGCCACGGACGTGTCCGGCCGCGCCAGCCAGCGCGCGGCAACGCCGCTGGCGGCACCGGTGCGGATCATGCCCAGGTAGTCGGCCTCGATGACCGCCAGCAGGCTGCCGCTGGCAGCGTCGAACAGGTAGACGAGAAAGCGGTTGCCGCTGCGGTTGGTCGTATAGGCCTTGTAGCCGAGCACCCCCTGCGTCGGCAGCGCGCCCTGCAGGATGTGCAGCACCGTCTGCGGCAGCCGGGTGCGGGCGCGCGGCGTGTCCTGCGCCTGGCCGAGGGCAAGGTCGCGGTGCGCCGATTCGACCGCTTCCAGCGCCATGGTTGCGGTCAACACCTGCTTAACGTCATTTTCCGAGAGAAACAGCGCCATGCCCGCTCCTTAAACGATGGTGACATCCTGGCGCGCCAGGATGCGCTGCTCGAGCCAGCGTCCGACGATGACGACGAGCAGCGCGCCGATGCCGCCGGCAGCCTTCGCCGACCACGCCGGCAGGGGCGGCAACAGCCCGACGACGCCGGGGTCGGTGAGAATCATCTGGCCGGCGACGTAGCCGAGCAGGCCGGCGCCGAGCAGCACGATCCACGGCCAGCGCTCCATCCAGCGCAGGATCACCTGGCTCGACCAGACAATCAGCGGAATGCTGACGGCAAGACCGAACAGCAGCAGCACCAGGCTGCCCTGGGCGGCGCCGGCAACGCCGATCACATTGTCGAGACTCATGACGAAATCGGCGACGACAATCGTCTTGACCGCGCCCCACAGGTTGGCCGACGCCTCGATGTCATGACCCTCCTCGTCTTCCGGCAGCATCAACTTAATGGCGATCCACACCAGCAGCAGTCCGCCGACGAGCTTGAGCCATGGCAGGTTCATGACCAGCGCGGCGAACACGGTGAGGACGACGCGCAGGCTGACCGCCCCGGCGACGCCCCAGAAGATGCCGGTCTTGCGCTGCGCTGGCGACAGGTTGCGGCAGGCGAGCGCAATGACCACCGCGTTGTCGCCGGAAAGGACGATGTCGATCAGGATGATCTGGCCGACGGCAATCCAGAAGGTGGCGGAAGCTAAATTGAGTTCCATGGGGTCCGGTCATGAAAAAGGCGGGCACGCGGCCCGCCTCTTCCGGTTGAGCCAGGCTCGGATTCTACAGCAATGCCTTCAGCAGCTTGCCCATTTCGGACGGGTCGCGCGTCACGGTAAAGCCGCACTCTTCCATGATGGCGAGCTTGGCATTGGCCGTGTCGGCACCGCCGGAGATCAGCGCGCCGGCATGGCCCATGCGCTTGCCGGCCGGCGCGGTGACGCCGGCGATGAAGCCGACGATCGGCTTCTGCATGTTGGCTTTGCACCACTGCGCGGCTTCGGCTTCGTCCGGACCGCCGATCTCGCCGATCATGATGACGGCGTCGGTTTCCGGGTCATCGTTGAAGGCTTTCATGACGTCGATGTGCTTGAGACCGTTGATCGGGTCACCGCCGATGCCGACCGCGGAAGACTGGCCGAGGCCGAGTTCGGTCAACTGCCCGACCGCTTCGTAGGTCAGCGTGCCGGAACGCGAGACGACGCCGATGCGGCCCTTCATGTGGATGTGACCCGGCATGATGCCGATCTTGACTTCGTCGGGGGTGATCAGGCCGGGGCAGTTCGGGCCGAGCAGCAGGGTTTCCTTGCCGCCGGCGGCAACTTTCTGCTTCATCTTGTTGCGCACCATCAGCATGTCGCGCACGGGGACGCCTTCGGTGATGCAGATGACGAAATCGAGGTCGGCCTCGACGGCCTCCCAGATGGCGGCAGCCGCGCCCGGAGGCGGCACGTAGATGACGGAGACGGTGGCGCCGGTTTGCTGGGCAGCCTCCTTGACCGAGCCGAAGATGGGCACGCCGAAGATCGACTCGCCGGCCTTCTTGGGGTTCACGCCGGCGACGAAGCAGTTCTTCCCGTTCGCGTATTCGATGCACTTCTCGGTGTGGAACTGACCGGTCTTGCCGGTGATGCCCTGGGTGATGATTCGGGTGTCTTTATTGATGAAAATGGACATTCGATAGCTCCTTACTGGACCGCAGCGACGATCTTGGTGGCGGCTTCGGCCATGGAATCGGCGGAAATGATGGGCAGACCGGAATCCTTGAGGATCTGCTTGCCGATTTGTTCGTTGGTGCCTTTCATGCGCACGACCAGAGGCACCGCCAGATGGGTTTCCCTGGCGGCGGCGACGACGCCGTCAGCAATGGTGTCGCAGCGCATGATGCCGCCGAAGATATTGACCAGGATGCCCTTGACCTTGGGGTTCTTGAGCATGATCTTGAACGCTTCGGTGACCTTCTCGGTCGTCGCACCACCGCCGACGTCGAGGAAGTTGGCCGGTTCGGCGCCGAACAGCTTGATCGTGTCCATCGTCGCCATGGCCAGGCCGGCGCCATTGACCAGGCAGCCGATGTTGCCGTCGAGCGAGATGTAGGTGAGGTCGAAGCGGGAGGCTTCGAGTTCATCCGGATCCTCTTCGTCGAGGTCGCGCATGGCGACGATCTCTTCCTGACGGAAGAGGGCGTTGGAGTCGAAGTTGAACTTGGCGTCGAGCGCCTTGATGTTGCCATTGCCCTCGAGGATCAGCGGGTTGATCTCGGCCAGCGACGCGTCGGTCTCCATGTAGCAGGCGTACAGCTTCTTGAAGGTATCCATCGCCTGGGCCTTCGAAGCCTCGGGAACGCCGATGCCGTCGGCCAGCGTCCGGGCCTGCTCGTCGGTCATGCCGACCAGCGGGTTGATGAAGACCTTGATGATCTTCTCCGGGGTCTTGTGCGCGACTTCCTCGATGTCCATGCCGCCCTCGGACGAAGCCATCATGGCGACGGACTGGGTGGCGCGGTCGGTCAGCGCGGCGCAATAGTATTCATGCTTGATGTCGGCGCCTTCCTCGATCAGCAGGTTGCGCACTTTCTGGCCTTCCGGGCCGGTCTGGTGGGTGACCAACTGCATGCCGAGGATCTGGTTCGCGTACTCGCGCACTTGCTCCAGCGACTTGGCCACCTTGACGCCACCGCCCTTGCCGCGGCCGCCGGCATGAATCTGGGCCTTGACCACCCAGACACTGCCGCCCAGGGTTTCGGCTGCCTTGACCGCGTCGTCCACGGATGTGCAGTGAATCCCGCGCGGAACCGAGACGCCGAATTTCTTCAGGATTTGCTTGCCCTGATATTCGTGAATTTTCATGCGCTTTCCTTGCGTTTAGTTGAGTTGCGAGCAATGAGCGGCACGCCTGAAACCCCCTGCGGTCCCGCCCGGTTAATAGCGATATTCCACTTGGAATCTTATCACAACCGGCACTGCTATCGCCCGCAGAATTCATAATTATGGGGTCGATTCGCTCGCCCGCATGCCTGGCGCGGCAGCTGCAGAAGCGGCACGGCCGCCAGCCGGAATCCGGCAATTCCGGGCGGCGGCCGACAGCGATGACAGAGCCATTTCCGGCCGAGCAAACCGCTCCCCGGAAGCACAAGATGCGCACCGGGATCGCTCATGGACGGGCGCGGTCGACCGGCAAAAACACGGCAAATTGATCTGGCTCAAGCGGCGCCGCTGGCGACCGGACGAAAATTCGCGGTTCAGGAGGAAATCAGGAATGAGCAAGGGCCTACACGCCATCGAAACCGCCAGTCGCGACGAGATCGTCGCCTTGCAGACCGAGCGTCTCAAGTGGACGCTGCGCCACGTCTACAGCAACGTGCCGCACTACAAGGCCGCCTTCGACGCCGCCCACGTTCATCCGGACGATTTCCGGTCGCTTGCGGATCTCGCGCGCTTCCCGTTCACCAACAAGCAGGATCTGCGCGACAACTACCCTTACGGGATGTTCGCCGTGCCGCGCGAGGACGTTGTGCGCATCCACGCTTCGAGCGGGACCACCGGCAAGCCGACGGTGGTCGGCTACACGCAGGCCGACATCGACATGTGGGCCGATCTGATGGCGCGTTCGATCTACGCCGGCGGCGGCCGCAAGGGTGACATCGCCCACGTCGCCTACGGCTACGGGCTGTTCACCGGCGGTCTCGGCGCCCACTACGGCGCCGAGCGGCTCGGGTGCACGGTGATCCCGATGTCGGGCGGGCAGACCGAGAAGCAGGTGCAACTGATCTGCGACTTCAGGCCAACCATCATTATGGTCACGCCATCGTACATGCTCAACATGGCCGACGAATTGCACCGCCAGGGAATCGACCCGAAGAGCACCGCATTGCGCATCGGCATGCACGGCGCCGAACCGTGGACCGAGGCGATGCGCACGGAGATCGAGGCCACCTTCGGCATCGATGCCATCGACCTCTACGGCCTGTCCGAGGTGATCGGACCGGGCGTCGCCTGCGAATGCGCCGAAGCCAAGGATGGCCCGGTCCTCTGGGAGGATCATTTCTATCCGGAGATCATCGACCCCGCGACCGGCGAAGTCCTGCCCGACGGCAGCCTGGGCGAACTGGTGTTCACCTCGCTGACCAAGCAGGCGATGCCGCTGATCCGCTACCGCACCCGCGACCTGACCCGCCTGCTGCCGCCGACGGCACGCTCGATGCGGCGGATCGGCAAGATCACCGGCCGTTCCGACGACATGCTGATCATCCGCGGCGTCAATGTCTTCCCGTCGCAGATCGAGGAACTCATCCTCAGGCAGCCCAAGCTGTCGCCGCACTACATGCTGGAAGTGAGCCGCGACGGCCACCTCGATGCGATGAAGGTCAATGTCGAAATGAAGCCGGAGTTCGAATTCGCCACCGGTCCGGAGAAGGAGTTCGTGGCGCACGACCTGCAACACCACATCAAGTCCTACATCGGCATCACCGCCCGCATCGAGATCGTCGAGATCGGCGGCATCGAGCGCTCAATCGGCAAGGCCCGGCGGGTCATCGACCGGCGCCCGAAGTAGCGTTCAGACGATCCGGGCACGCAGCGTGCCGACGCCGTCGACACCCCCTTCCACCACGTCGCCCGGCAGCAGCGGCCCGACCCCGGCCGGCGTCCCAGTGTAGATCAGGTCGCCGGCAGCGAGGCACACCAGTGTCGACAGGTTGGCGACGATGTCCGCCACCTTCCACAGCATCGCGGCCAGGTCGCCATCCTGGCGGATTTCGTCATTGACGGTCAGCCAGATGCGCCCGCGATCCGGGTGCCCGACCTTCGCCACCGGCTGTATCACCCCGGCTACGGCCGACTGGTCGAAGCCCTTGCCCATGTCCCACGGATGCCCCTTCTCCTTGGCCCGCGCCTGGATGTCGCGGCGCGTCAGGTCGAGGCCGACGGCATAGCCGAAAATCAGGTCTTTTACGGCGTCGACCGCAACATTCGTCCCGCCGCTGCCAAGGGCAACGATCAGTTCAACTTCATGGTGCAGATTGCTTGTCAACGGCGGGTAGGCGACGCCGATCTCGCCGGTGCCGCCGACCACCGCGTCGCCGGGCTTCATGAAGAAGAAGGGCGGCTCGCGCCCCTCGGCCTGGTCGGCCGCCCCCATCTCGCGGGCATGATCCGCATAGTTGCGGCCAACACAAAAGACACGACGGACCGGAAAACAGACCGTACTGCCGGCCACCGGGATTGTGGCTGGAGGATGCGGGGGAAAGACGAAGACCATGGCAACCCTTGCTGTGGAAGTGAAATAACCGCCAGTGTGCAATAGTTGATGATGTTGGCGCCAGCCGACTGGTAAAATTGCCTTTGGGATAACGGTCAATGATCGAAGGCAGACTATGGTGGATTCCAGAACATTGCGCTTGAGCGCCCTGAGCGCTGCATTGCTGTCGGCTACCCAGGGCTGGGCCATCGGGCTTGGCGACATCGTGCTGCGCTCGCGTGTCGGCGAGCCCTTGCGCGCCGAGGTGCCGATCAACACCGAGCCCGGCGAAACCATCGAAGCGAGTTGTTTCACCCTGGCGCCGCTGGACGGTTCCGACCTGCCGGTCATCTCCGCCGGGCGGACCAAGCTGGTGCGCGAGGGCGACCGCTACCGCCTGCTGATCACCGGCAGCAAACCGGTTTCCGAACCGATTTTCCTCATCGGCGTGCGCGCCGGCTGCGGCATTGATCTGCAGCGCGACTACGTGCTGATGCCGCCCGAACCCCTGGTTCTCGCCAGTGGCGCCCCAGCTCCAGGCGATGGCGTTGACACGCCGTCCGCCGGTGCGCGCGGCCGCGGCGCGGGCAACCAGGAATGGCGGGCCAGCGAAGGCGATACCCTCGAGAGCATCGCCGAAACGCTGGTCCCCGACAATCTGGCGCAGCAGCGCCGGATGCTGGCCGCCCTCAAGCGCGCCAACCCGAAGCTGAGCGGGCGCCCCGGTCTCGCCGACGGCACGCCGGTCACGATACCGGATGTCAGACAGCGCCTCGTGGCGGAGCGGGAGGCGCTGCCTGAGCAGCGCCCCCCCCGGTCACGCGGCGAGGACGCGCCTCCGCCCCCGCCGCCGCCACCCCCCACGCCACCCAAGATCGCCCAGCCGGTAGCCGCGCCCAAGGCAGGGGGAACCGATCGCGTCCTGCTCGGCGACCCGCCCGCGGAAATCGCGCCGGGCCAGAAGGCCGTGCCGGCAAAGGGCAGCCGGGAAGAACTCGACGAGCGCATGCTCAAGGTGCAGGAGACGATACAGTCGCTCAACGCGCAGATCGAAGCGCTCGACAAGGCTCTCGCGCTGACCAGCGAAGCACTGGCGCTGCAGAAGAAGATGCAGGCCGCCGAGACCGCTACCGCCAGCCTGCCCGCCCCGATTGCCAAGCCCGCGGAACCGCCGCCGGCTGCCGGCGGCACCTGGCGGGACTTCCTGCTCAGCGCGCTGGCCGGCGGTCTGATTGCCGCCGGGCTCGCCCACTTCCTTGGGCGCCGCCACGATCGCCGGGCAGAACATGAGGTTCCCCTCGCCATTGCCAGCCCGGCGCGACCGGCGGCTCCGGCGCCGCGGGCGGAGCCTGCTGCCGCACCGGTAGACCTGCATCTGGACGGCTTTTCGCGGCCACCGCGCGACCTCAAGGCCGTCGATGTCAAATACAACCAGGACGAAAGCGCCATCGCGCTCGCCGAAATCATGTTGTCCTTCGGGCGCCTGCAAGGCGCAACCGAAACACTCGCCCGCCACGTCGAGGAAAGCGCATCGGACAATCCCCGGCCCTGGCTGATGTTGCTCGACCTCTATCGGCGCGGCGGATTGCGTGGCGACTATACAAAACTGGTGCCCGCCCTCAGGAAAAGATTCAACCTGCAGGTGCCCGCGTGGCAGGATGCGGAACCCCCGGTCTCGGGACTCAGGTCGCTCGAGGACTATGATCACGCCATCGCCCAATTGACGACCACCTGGGGCACCCAGGACTGCCTGAATTACCTGTACCGGCTGGTCCACGACAACCGCGAGGGCCAGCGCAGCGGTTTCCCGCTCGAAGTGGTCGAGGAAATCGTTCTCCTCATGCTGATCCTCGAGTCGGGTTACGGCCTCGAGCGCGTCGGCTAGATCGGGTTGTCGAGGTCCACGAACTCGCACTGCAACCCGCAGTACTGGTTGAGGTGACCGGCGAGTGCGGCAACGCCGTAGCGTTCGGTCGCGTGATGTCCGCAGGCCAGGTACGGCACCCCGCTCTCGCGCGCCAGATGAACGGTCGGTTCGGAAATCTCGCCGGAAATGAAGACATCGACGGCAAACGCGATCGCCTGCTCGAAGCAATCCTGTGCAGCGCCCGTGCACCAGCCAATCCTGCGCACCGGTCGCTCGGAATCGCCGATCAGCAGCGGCACGCGCGCCAGACCGCCGGCGATCTGTGCGGCCAGTTGGCCGGCAGTCATCGGAACGGCCACGCGGCCCAGCCAGGCGATGTCCTGGTCGCCGAAGCGCCCTTCCGGCAGCCAGCCAAAACGCGCCGCAAGCAGCGCATTGTTGCCGAGTTCGGGATGCGCATCGAGCGGCAGATGGTAAGCAAGGAGGTTGATGTCATTGGCGAGCAGAGTCTTCAGGCGCTGCCGGCGGATGCCGGTGACCCGTCCATCCTCACCCTTCCAGAAGTAACCGTGATGAACGATAACGGCGTCCGCATCGCGCGCCACGGCAACGTCGAGCAACGCCTGGCTGGCGGTAACTCCGGCAACGATGCGCGCGACCTCGGCGCGTCCTTCCACTTGCAGTCCGTTTGGGCAATAATCGCGGAACTTCGCGGGCTGCAGCAGCTCATCCAGATATTTCACCAGTTGTTCTCGGTTCATCGACACGGTCTTTCATGCGCAGGTTATGGCTGATTTTTGCACAAACGGTAACGGTTGCGGTCGCCATCCTCTTCGTGACCAGCACGCTGAAGCCGGAGTGGCTGCCGTCGCGCCCGAGCCCGGTCACCGTGCGCGAGGTACCGGCGCCGACAGCCGATGACGATGGCCGGGGTACAAGTTCATATCGCGAGGCGGCGCGGGCGGCCCTGCCTGCGGTAGTTCACATCTATACGACGCAGGCAGTCCGCAAGCAGCGCCACCCGCTGCTCGACGACCCGGTCTTCCGTCACTTCTTCGGCGAGCGCCCGGACCTTCCGCCGCAGCCGAATTCCGGTCTCGGCTCCGGGGTTCTGGTCAGCGCCAATGGCTACATCCTGACCAATTTCCACGTCGTCGAGGCCGCCAGGGATATCCAGGTTTCGCTCAACGACGGCCATACCTACAAGGCGACGGTCATCGGCAGCGATCCGGAATCCGACCTCGCGGTGCTGCAGATCAAGGCCGACAGGCTGCCGGCGATCACCTTCGGCCAGATGGAAACCCTGCGCGTCGGGGATGTCGTGCTGGCCATCGGCAACCCCTTCGGCGTCGGCCAGACGGTGACCATGGGGATCGTCTCGGCGCTCGGGCGCTCGCATCTCGGGATCAACACCTTCGAGAACTTCATCCAGACCGACGCCGCGATCAACCCCGGCAATTCCGGCGGTGCGCTGGTCGACATCAACGGCCACCTGGTCGGGATCAACACGGCCATCTACTCGCGCACCGGCGACTCGAACGGCATCGGCTTCGCGATTCCCATTTCGAGCGCCAAGAACATCATGGAGCAGATCATCCAGAATGGCTCCGTGACGCGCGGCTGGATCGGCGTCGAGGCGCAGGAAATCACTCCCGAGCTGGCCGAATCCTTCGGTCTGCCGGATAGCGAAGGCGCGCTGATCGCCGGCGTCGTCCGCGGCAGCCCGGCCGATGATGCCGGCATCCGCCCCGGCGACGTGCTGCTGACGGTCGGCGGCAAGCCGGTCAAGGATCCGCAGGTCATGCTCGAACTGATCGCCGCACTCAAGCCCGACGAACGTTCGCTCCTCCGCCTGCGCCGTGACAAGACCGTCGTCGAGACCCAGGTCAGGATCGGTAAGCGGCCGGCGATGCGCCCCGACCAGGAGTGAGCCATGTGCCAATTGCTGGGTAATAAGTAATAGGAATTACACAATGGTATTTGGAGTGACGATCAATTGAAACCATCACTCCACCCAGCCATTCTCCCGGCAAACATCCCTGCAGCAATGTTGGATGCTGACACTTCTCCGCTGGGGAAAGAGATCATTTGAACGAGCATCCTGCACCCAAAGTTCACCAAAGAACCCCGCAAACTGACGAAGTGCTACGCCGCGTTGGTCGAAACGTCGTCAACTTCCAGCAGGTTGAATACCTGCTAAAGCACTTAAATGCACATGCCGCATTGCATGCACCAGCTAGCCAACTAGCGTCTCAGCTGGAAAAACAAATTGCCTCCGTGCACAGGAGCACGATGGGAGAGTTGGCAGGCCGGATGGTTTCCAATGTTCTTCAACAACAGCAGGAACATCAGTCTCCAGATGAAATTGATGAACCGTGGTTCGGCTTTAGATTCACCGTCGAAACTGACGCAGAGTTCGTGGATCGTCATGATCAAGAAATGCGCGCATTGGTCGATGCACGCAACGACCTGATTCACCACTTCCTGCCCCGTTGGCAAGCTGCCGTTGATGGCGACACCGATAGCGCCCTGGCTTATCTAGATGCACAACTGAACGACACGTTGCGCATGAAGGATCGCCTAGAAAACTGGGCGCGAACGATGGATACAGCCAGGAAGCAAATGGCTGAATTCTTCTCTTCACCCGAAGGCGCTCGCCAAATGGAATTGGCATTCCTGCAAGGTAGCCGCTTGGTTGCGATGCTAGGCGAGATTGCAATGCGAACAGCACGATCCGACGGCTGGGCTTTGCTATCTACCGCAGGGCACCTCATCAAAAGAGAAGCTCCAGACGAACTGGAAGATCTTCATAAGCGATTTGGGCATCGCAATCTCAAGGGGGTTCTTTTAGCCGCTGAGTTCTTTGACGTAGCTGACGAACCTCTGTCCGCAGGTGGCGTACGAACGATCTATAGGATCAACGACCGCTATGAATTAACACTGCCAGGCGAAAACACGCCAACAGGTTGAATTAGCTAGCCAACACGCATCGGCACGGGATTTGTCGAGAAGCACAAAGGCTACTCAACCAGTTTCACCCTCCGCGGACTCCTTTTACTGTCAAACCATCAAACCACCAGCGAAAGATATCGTGCCCAGCTTCGGATTCGCACTCTACCAAATGCGACGCCAATTGCTTGCTTAGCTCAAGCTCTACCGTATAAGTCGGCACTGCCTCGTACCATGAGTCATGGTCGTAAAATCGACCTTGAAGCGCATCGCAATGCACGCAACCATTGGATAGGTAGCTGCCACCCATGGTCCGGCTATATCGATCCTTGATCGCGCCGATTTCATGCTTGCGCAACAGGTGGGATGGAAAAAGAGCAGCCAGAAGAGTTGCACCACTATCAAGGCTTTCAAAATCATAGAGCGCGGCATAGATATTGGGATGCTCCGGTAAGACCTTGCATGCTTCGAAAGTTACCCCATGCACAATCCTTGTGGTTTTTTTACAGCGCCAGCATGAGATTGGAGCGGTGCTAATACTGGCCGGCAATCGTCTGCCAATTACTGGAGCGAATTTCAGCGCACCATTCAACGCGCCAACCACAAAATCACTGAGACCAATCTCTTGCTGCCAATAGCTTGGCTCGTTTTTGTTGTGATTGCCAACAAATTCTGGGTGATACCTAGGTGATGGTATTTGTACAAAAAACGTCCTTGCCGATTCGTCGAAGCGCAACCGGAAAGTTGGCGTCTCCTGCTCCACAAGCAGGTTCGGATGCCGCATCAGCCAGAGACCTCGCACGCCAGATTCAGCATACTTAGCCTGCCGACGTTTTGTTTCCACTTGGGCCTGTTTCGACCACTGGACCTCAATAGCAACTTTGCTCTGCCCTTTCATCGCCAACACATCGGCAACCCACGTATCACCTTCAACTGTTACTCCTCGAACCTCCGTATCGACCGTCCAACCGGCCAACTTTGCCGCCTCAGCAATAGTCGCCTTGGCGAGAAGGTGTTCCGCTGATTCAGCGGCAGTCTCGCAACCCTCTGCTTTTGCGTGAGCAAAAAAATTTGTCCCGAGCTTCGATGTCTTCGGGATAGCTCGCACATGGCAGCACGGCATGAAAAGTAGCTTGTGCTTGCGATTTTCTGACTTCAGTCGTTCCCATTCCTCAATGGAATAATTGAAACCGAAGATCGGGGTTTCGCCGAGCAGACATTTCAATGGCATTGCGGCCCTCTTGCTACCTTAGGATTTTCATGAATATGGAATCTATCATTTCTTTCCTACGCAGGAATTAGCTGCTATTCTTTTCCTAGGCTGGATCGAAGCCTGCTGCCCACCTTGGCATACCCGGACGGGACGATTATCACAAATTTGCATTTGAGCTTCCTACCAACAAGTCGGAACTCGGCAGTGGGCACCGGTTATCCGCGAAATGGATAGGAGTTTCAAAATGCGTCCTCAAATTCTCATTGCATCCTCTGACGTCGAAAAGCTCAAGCAGCGCGCCCGAAAACTAAAGCGCGAAAGCGGCATTTCTCACCATGAAGCGCTTGATAAAATCGCAATGGCCGCTGGTTTTGACCACTGGCACCACGTTTCCGACTCGGCGAAGGCTTTCGAGCCAACAGAGCAGTCTTACTATTTTGGCGTAATCATCGCCATGGATATAAAAGACGCTGATGACTTTCACGACCCCTCCGGGCAGTTTGTAGAAGCCCCTCACGCTTACACCCTCTGTGCGAACGATATCTACACCTTGGTCCGCGAGCAGGAAGAGGAAGACGGTGAAATTGACACGAACGCCCCATCCTATCGGGAAGATTTCGAAGAATGGGCCTCTGACATGTTGATGAACTACGTCTTCTATCGCTTCACCGGACCGCTGATTCCGAACAGTGCAGAAGATGTAGTTAAATACGTGCGTGACTGCTGCTTCTGGCCTCCAGAGTTCATCTGGCATAGGGGCACTTTCCTAGAATCACCTAGCGATGTTGCACTCGATCAGGACGGTGAAGTCGCTGGCGTTCGGTTCATGATATGAGCAGCTTCTAGCATCCGCTACGGAAAGGCCGGAATTCCGGCCTTTCCATTGAAATAAACGCCTTCCAGCCGGTTTCACCGTCGGCCGAATCCTTTTACTGTCTGGGTTCATCAAGGACTTACCTGATGAATCGAGATGACAGAGCATCCCAGCCCACCGGCCTTTCTGGTTGCAAGCAACGACCAAGACCAAACTGTCGTTGCCCTGCCCATCACTCCACTGTTCCCGCTTGGCGAAGTAGCCAGCACACCCGGCGCACTTGAAGCAATGCAAGAAGCCAATGTCTCCCCGTTGGCTCTGCTTCACCGCCACCTGAGAGGTGATTGGGGCAACCTCGACAAACACGACAAGCAACTCAACGACCTCGCCATCAAAGATGGCTCGCGCATCTTCAGCGCCTACAACATCACCCCGACCGTCAAGGTCTGGCTGATTACTGAGGCCGACCGTTCCGCAACCACCTTCCTTTTGCCCTCGGAGTATTGAACATGCTTGCTATCACCGTTCCATTCCTCGAAAAATTTGCCTGTGTCGTTGCAGGAAAAATCATCGGCCTCAGCCGCCACCCCGACTACTTCGAGTACCACTACCGCCTGCGCGACCTCAAGAAAATCCGAATCGAAGGACTAACCAAGTTCATCCGCGTGGATGGTCAAGGCCAAGTGGAAAGCATCGTGCTCGCCGAAATCCTGCTGACCAAGGGAGCCAAGATCGAACCGCAGCCAGTTGAATCCCTAACTGGCGAAGAAAAGGCCGATATTGCTGCTGCCATTGAGTTGGTCAATCAGCCCGTGCCAACTGAAACCGATGCCAGCGCACAGATGGAAGTTGCACCCGCTGCCCCGGCTGCAATTTCCTCGCCGGCCAACAAGATCAAGAAAAAATCACGCAGCCGTCCGAACCGTCAGCGTTCAACCCCTGCTGCACAGTGACCGTTGTTGGCAGCCCCTGTGGTGCCCGCACCTGCCACAATGCAATACCCCTGCAATGCCAGCAGGTCTAACCACTGCTCCAGAAAGCGATTGATCCTCCGATGGATGGCCAAGACAGGAGGCTCGCCATCAACCGCGTAGGCATCCTCAACCCGCCCGCCAAACTCGTAGGACACCGCCTCGACCAGCTCCCAATCGAGGAACACGTTGACCTCAAAAAGAACGTCCGGTACTTGCTCACCTGACGTCAGTTGCCAGTAGTGCCCCAGTGCAATACGCCGATAGTCATTGCCGACTTCCAGCATGTCACAACAAAGGGGCAAGCCGTCCTGCGGCGTGCATACCGAATATCTGGCCAAGCTGCCAAGGTCTGGGATTACGACCCGCAACTTTTCATACAGGCGATAGGTCCGCGTCAGATCAACGCCCATCACGCCAACTCCGCGACGATCCGGCGCAGACGATGCGGATTGTCCTCGGCATAGTGAGCAGTCATCGCCACCGACGAATGCCCCATGAGCACGGAGACAGATTTCAGATCAACGCCCTTGCCGATTAGGGACGTTGCAAAATGGCGGCGGCCGGAATGGGATCGACCGCCGATAATCCCGGCCCGCTCGTGGAGTTTATGCAACAACTGCTGCATGGTATTGGGGCTGAACCCACCTCCCTTGGTTGAGCGAAACAACGCCGACCCGCGATGCACCATACCCTGCTCGGCATCCGACCGTTCACGCAGATAGTCATTCAGGGCCGACCGTACCGCCTGATTGGTCAAATACACCATCCGAGGCTTCCCGCCCTTCGTCTGGGCGGCACTCAAGCTGCACTCTTCGCGCAACTGCCTAGCCTCGTCGGATACGTCACCGACCGTCAGCGCCGCCATTTCCTTGGCACGTAGGCCAAGCCGATACGACGTAACAAGGATTGCGACATTCCGCCGTGCATTGCTACCGGCCTTCGTCACCGCGAATAGCCGTTTAAGCTCCGCCTCGGTCGGCACCCGTGCTTTTCCTCGCTGTGCCATGAATAGCCCCAAACAATCACCAATGATGTTTAGATAGTATTTGGAGCCAATCACAATTGAAACCAGCCGACCCGCGCAAAAGTAAAAGGTGATGCCATCACCGCCAACTTCGCCGTCAGCGGCAACGACACCACCTGTTGAATGCCCCGTAACGAAGAAGACCGAGAAGCTGTCGTTCCTCCGTCCTTTCGGCCTTACGCCACCATCCCCTCCTGTTCGTGTGCCCACTGATCCGATTGATCGTGCAGTTCGTTCTGCGCCTGATCTTGCTCGTACTTGAACCAGTGTTTCAACCGCACCTTCGCAATCCCCGTCACCTGCGCCAGACGATCCTCGTCCAACGCATAACGACGAATTTTTGTCCCGCCAGTCTCATCTGTCCCAACCAGTTTTGTCGTCAGCCCGACCAGACGCAGCACCTCGCTCAACTGCTGCACGCGATTACGATTTGCATCCTTACGCATTGCCAGACCGAATGCCAATTCGACCGCGCCACTCTGCTTCTCGAATTCCGCGATAAAACGCTTCAACGTCCCATGCTCGAAAACCGCCGTAGAATCGAATACGTCACGTTTCATGATGCCCGCCGCACGAAACAGCTTCTGTAGCAGCAGACGTTTCGACAATTGCTTTTCCAGATCGAACGCGACACGACCGTTTTGATGTTGAAAGTGTGACAACAACGCTTCGCGCCCGCGCGGTGCCAGCAGCAACTCCAAGTTGCAGATTGCGCCGCGCATGCGCCCCTCAGCGTCGAACTCGACCAGATCAGTATCCACCGAGACGCCGTAGAACGATTCGAGACGATAACGATCCAACCTCGCACGTTCCGTATCCATCATCGGGAGTCCTTTTTTGTGACGCGACTCCAGACGCTTTAGCTCCTGCTTACCGTCAGGGTCAGTCGAAAACGGCGCCGCCGCCACGATCCCCGCTGCACGATCACGCAAACGCTCCTCGCGACCACGCTTCAACGCATCCGCTCCTGCCTTGACACCCTCGTGGTCAATTTCGACCTGCTCGAACGTCCAGCCATTGTCGGCGCGCAATTTCTTGAACAGGGTTGCCAATTGATTGATCGAGCCATTCGACGCGGCCAACTGTTCAGCCCAGATGCCGACCAATCCATCGTCCTGCGAAAAAATCGGCTTGCCGTCATCCGTGTAGCCCAACAGCGAGTGCTCGTTACGGACCATATTGCCCAATTGATCCTGCAAAATCTGTGCATCCGTCTCGAAGTTCTGCTGGGCAGGGTCAATCCAGACATGAACCTCGCCGGGGTGACGAACGCGCATCAGGTGCTGATCGCAATCCATGTGGGTAGTGATACGTCCCTCGAACAAACCGAAGGTGTGATGAATGACCGAACGAGGTTTTCCATCATCGGATTTAAAGGTGATATCCACGCCCGTGCCCAATGACGGTGAGCCGACCAGTACGTCAAGATTGTGCTCGAACTCATGGGTAATATTCCGAAGCAAATTCTGCACTTCTGACGAAGAGGAGTTATCGCGATGCACACTCGCCACGCGCAAGCCTTCATTGTGCAGCGCCAGAGTCTTTGCAATTTCCTCGGCCTTGGTCTTGCTGTTGGTCGCGATATAACATTTTTCACCAGCCTCGACCGCACGCTGAATCCGGTCCATGAGTTGTGCCTTTGCCGCGTAGAGCTTGACCGTTCCCGCCGTTGTCTTCGGCGCGTTGATCCAGAAACGGAAATCCGTTCCTAGCTTCCAATTGACGCCGAATAGCCCCTTCATCGTGACCATGCCAAGGTCAGCGTCCATCAGGACGACCGACTTTGCCATCCGCAGATAGTGACGCACACGCTGATAGATTTCGCGACGCTTCCCTTTCACCGTGTCACCGACCAAGTGTGCAAATACCTGCTCGGCTTCGTCGATGATGACCACATCGTAGGGACGACGCTCAGGGTCCAAATCCGGCACACTATCCATGCATATTGCGTAATATGGAGCCGGTGCAACTTTGACGATTTCCGAGTCACTGTTTCCCGCCCACGATTTCGACGGTGCAGCCTCAGTCTGGGAGTCACCGAAATCGACCAATCCCTTCCCGATATCCGAGGAGGGAGTAATCCGTGCCACCGTATCGGCCTCGCTGGTGAAATAGCAGGTCAGTCCCAAACGACGCGACATCGACTGCAACAGGGAACGACGATGCCCAAGCAGCAACACCGACAGTTTGCGCTCCATCGCCTCGCGCACGATGTTTTGCAGTTGCTCCGTTTTCCCTGACCCCTTGGGCGATTTGACACAGAGAACGCCCTCCCACAATCCCAACTCGGGGAGATAGGGTTCCGCCGTCTGCGTCACCATACGCTGCTCGCGCGGCTTCGCCTTATCCGCCTCGGCCAACTCGCGAATCACGTGGTCAAAACGACCGAAGTTATATTTCTTCCCAGCCGATGCCAGCGCATAGGTGCGCTCGCAGCATCCGCAGACTACCGCCGGGGTGCCATCCTCCAGCAAGTAGGTCAACGCCGTAGGATGTGCATCGACATGAACGGGACAGAAGACCTTCACCCCTGATGCACCGATGCGCTCCAAAGTCACCGTCTGCTCCAGACCATCGACACGCAGCGGGGTATCCATCGACAACGTGAAACGTGAACGCAGGAAACCGTCCTTTTTTACCGTTGCCAACTGCTTGGACTCATAGCCCAGCATTTTCAGATTGCCCACCGTTGCCTCGTTAAGCTTGCCGCCAAGGATCACAAACTGATCCAATCCAGCCGCACCCCATTGATGCAATGCACTGTGGTGCTTGATACCGCCTGCGTAGAGGGTCTTCAGCCCTTCCATGATCAGCACGTAGTCACGCGCCACCGTAACCATGCCGGGAAGTTGGAAGATCAGGATGCAACGACCGTATGCATGATCACGCTGTTGATAAACAGCCATGCTCGCGTGGAGTTGGGTGAAGTCTGCCGATAGGATTTGATCGACGCTCAGCCAGTGGGTGTCGATGGCGACCACTGCGAAGTCCGCCCCCTGAAATTTGGGTTCGCCTTTGCGGTCACTCTGTGACAGCGGCCAGATGCGACCGCCGTTGATGAGATGCTGCCCAATCTGCTCAAGGGTCAGATCGTCGTACTGCTGGTGCTGCTGTGACCCGTTGAGGTCGTAAGTGATATTCGCTTTCATGGCTTTTCCTATGTTTAGCCATGAACCGTCCCCTCACTACGGCACTGATCGACCAAGGCCGTCAGCGTCCAAGTTCCGCAGAAAGTTGCCCGTTACCGAGCAGGAAGGTGACGCTACTGTATCAACAAAAAATCGGCTCCGCTATTTTTCAGGGAGCCTCGCCGTGAAGTTTATAAATTGCATCACCGACGATTTTTTGGTACTTCCTGCGGCGGCGCCACCAAGGCCAACCGCCGCAAAGCACGATCAATTCGTACTTGGTTTACTAATTAAAAAAGTAAAACATCATTCCCTTCGCGAACAGGGTTAGCCATCATCGCGAACTTTTTTCAGCCGCGCATCACCGTGCCCTTGGTGCTCGCTCAGAGGCTCATCGCAATGATGGATCACCTCACCAGTCTCGTAGTCGGTGACTTTTTCAAAATATCGGTCATTGTCCCTATCGAATATCTGCTCACGATGCACGACCTTCCCCAAGCTTCGAGAATAGTCAGGAACGGCCTTCTCCTCAATATATGGCTTTTTCTCGCCGGCACGCTTCGCTTTGACCCCGAAACCATCACGAGCAACCACTGTTTCACTGACCATGACGTTATAGCTACGCCTCATGCTTCCGCACTTGCCGCAAGGGGTACGCCGCCCTGCGGTATCGCCGCCAATATCAATTGGGGCACCGCAATCTGTGCATTCAACAGTTTCAGTAGATTCTGTCATGGCTACAACATCCGTAGTTTTTCGTGATTTGTTAGCCTAGCTGAATTACCCCCCAGGAATGTAATCATTCCTGATCCCCTGCCATACATAGATATAAGCAACACCATTTTCACAGCCGCTGCGCTACGCCGTGTTGATGGTTTGCTTCCTCACACTGTCTGCCCGTTTCAGGGTGTGTTGAAAGTCTGAACGCTGTTGCTGGCCGCGTATTGTCTTGTCATGACCAGCACCAAGACAACAAGAGCATTCAGACAAAGAACCGAAGTAGCAGCAGTGCCCACCGAATCAGTTTCCAAATACCGGTGACGATCTAAATGGAGATAGTAGATGTTGAACCACGAACCGTCAGGGTTGCAGCACCAGTACCGAAATGCTCTGCTCGCCCAAGCGCGTACCAAGCAGTACAGCCACTGGGTCACCCTGAACACCCATCGTGACTGCACATTGGATACCGCAGTCCGTTACCTGAACCGCTGGCGCGTGGAAGTACTACGCCGCCTGCATGGACAGAAGTTCTACCGCCTGCCAGCCGAAGAGGTCACGCAATATTTTGGTTGCCCAGAACTATCCCTAGCCGGTCACCCCCATTTCCACCTCGCCTGTTTTGTACCCGAAGCAGTGGCCGGGAAGTTTGAACGTATTGCTGCCGACAGGTGGAAAGCCATCGTGCCAAGTGGATCCCATCACATCCGCCGAATTGGTCCTTCAACCCAGGATCAAGAGAACGTCCTGACCTATGCCACGAAACGCCTGAACCCGAATGCCCCTGTGCCGTTTGTAGACAGCCGCCTATATCACTGAGGAAGCCGATGAAGAAGAACCGCCGCCCCTATGCACGTCGATTGCCAGCCCAGTTTGCACGCCGCGTGATGATCTGCGCCCGAGTCAGCCGGGAAATGAAAGCCGCCATTGCCAAGCTCGCCGCTGCCCGAAAAATGAGCATCAGCGAGTACATGGCGCGATTGCTAAATGACCACCTGACCAGTGCTCAACAACAGGGGTTGCTGACATGACAATGAACCGCCGCAATTGGGTACGTGGTCTATATCCCACCGCCTCCGAACAAAACCTTAACCCCTTCCAGTTGAGCATTTCCGATGAAGAAGCCTTTGGCCTGTCCAAGTTCTGCCGCTGGGTAGGTACTGAAATCATCAATCAGCCATGGACACCAGAAGATGCCGCATTGATGCTTCGGCTGGAGACTGAACCGCGCATCGTCTGCATCCCTGCCGTTTATGGTGCATCGAATCCGATGCAGGTATCTCACCTGCTGACCTCACCTGCCGTCGTGAGCCAATTGCTGGCTGTTGCAGCCAATCCCGATGCACCGATGTTTGCTGGTTGCCGCAGCTTTTCCCTGCAAAACCGCGATCAGCTTGCAGCCTGTTCAGGTCTTCACCTGACCGTGCTTTACTGGCCGTCTGAGCAAGCAAGCTCGACGGCTCCGATCAATCCGACTTCACCATGCTCAATGCCCGCCTGAACCTGCTCCGCCCTCTGTTTTCCGATGCCGATTACCCAGCTATCCGCTACGCCGTGTCCTTCCAGGAGAAGACCTATGACTGGGTGCTCTCCAATGACGTAGCCAAACAGCTTTATGAATACATCCGCCGCCATTGGCATTTGGCCACCGATGACGAGGCCGATGATCCGCTTGATAACCTCCGCCGTTCAGCCATGTTACAAGGGCCAGTGGGTCAATCCGCTGGCCCTTGGTATGCCGTCTATTGCCGAGGTCAGGTTGCCAAGAACAGCATTGGCGAGAAGATCGAGCAAGCACGTTGCCGTTACGTGCTTGCCGCCGCAGAGGTCGCCTGCAAGTTGTGTGAGGACGCAACCAACCCGCAAACAGACCTGCCCGAAGAGCTACGCCGCTATGCGATCAGCCATGAACAGGTATTCCGCTTCAGCGGAGGGGTGGAACTGTGCATGGTGGCTTTTTTGTAAAAGACTCAAAAGGGTAATTGTAAAAAACAATGCCGTAATCGCCAATCCATAACCATGCCATAAGCAAGCATTAAATTAAATTCATTGGCAATACCGGCACAAAGCCAACCGGAATAACATACACCAACACAAATAAATTACTTAACCATTTCAAACCTAACCCATTTTTCATCGGCTTTTCGCTTATTGTCCTCTTGTCGCAATTTATAGGATTCTGAAGATTCGCCAATCATTGGCGATGTTGCCTTAATTGCTAATACACCAGCAATATAGTGATCTGTTAAAGCAGACTTAGCGTCTTTAGTTTTTTGCATAGCAAGGAATTTTTTGTATTCAATTTCGAATTCAGCCAGTTGCTTCTTTACACAATTTTGGACGTCTGCCTTTTTTTCTGAATCGGCATCAACTTTCACACCTTTTTGTTTAGCCTCTTCTATTTTCTTTGAGAGAAGGTAACTTGCACCACAAAGGAGCCGCCCTCCAATCAACGCTCCTTCGTAACGTTGTTCTGGGGTTCTGTTATCGGTATTTGACTCTGTACGTGCCAATAGCGCGGATTGAAGCGCAGAAGGCTTATTGGCTTCAGATGGAATAGCAGCTAGCATGGCTTTAATATAAGGAGACGAGAGCGAACAAATTTCCTCGCCAGCTTTTCCACTAACCTTAAAGCGAACACCTCTTTCCGCTCTTTTCTCAAGATATTTCCTTGTGACGTTTATTCCGACATGCTCATAATGTGAGCAGCCGCCATAGCGACTGCATGAGCCGACGTCCCGAGAGATTTGGGTAAAATCGAGAGGATTGCCATCTTCATCGAATGCATGACTATAAAATCGCCATTCACCCGAATAATAATCCATTACGTAAATTTGATACGTAGCTTCTTTTTCTCCATCAGCCTTCCATGCTCTTAGAAAAACAGAATCACACTGCCCATTGCTTTCAACAGGCCCTTCAAAATTAGTTATTTTTTTGAAATCATCAAATTTTTTAGTGATCTTATTTGAGATTTCAAGTTGTTTTCTTTCGCTCTCAGTTTGCGGCGGAGGGGGGCTTTGTGGCACTAACGTCTGTTGATTTGCAATAGATGGCGGCTCGGTGGCTTTTTGAATTGGGATGGTTGGTTGAACTATTTTTTCCTCCACCAAACCCTGCACAACCCTCATGCGATACTCAATGTCACGAGGAAAAACAAACCCATCACAAGTGCTAGTATTGCATTTGTGTCGCACCCCAAGCGCCTGTTTATAATATTCGGCAGCCGCTTCTTTATTTCCCTCCGCTTCGGCCACCCTACCAATATAATAGTATGCTTGGTCAATTTCAAAGCCGATCGCAGTAACTTTTGCAAAAAGATCTTTCCAAAGCCCATTATCGTGCATGCGCTTCATATCTGAGCGATTCGCTCCATACCGCCCAGCGCATGAAAGGCCACACTGGAAGCGCACATCGCCTTTTTTAAACGCATCCTGAATGTCAATAATATCTTCACCACGCGGATTGCTAACGCCTACGGCTGCACATCCAGAAACAAGAACAGCAATAAAAACCGCCACTAAAGAATTTATTTTTCTGCCGTCTGTCATTTTTTCTAACCCCCCCAGAGAGAATCGAGATCTTTGTTTTTTAGGCCACCACATGGGTGTTTAACAGCAACCCAATCGGCCGTTGCAAATGCGCTCTCCAGAACTTCAGCTGTTAAACGATTTGCAACATCACCAAATGATATTATTCGAGAGTAACTTCCGCCACTAATTACAGCCCGCAAATTATTAATACAACATCTTTCGGCATCTTGTGCCGGATGATTATCTCGACCACAATGAAATCCTGAATAGCAAAGAATAGCATTTGTTATATCAAATTGCTTTCTACGGAATCCAGTTCTCAACCAAGATAGTTCAACTCGTCTGCCAGCTGATCCACCCCGTTTTTTAGTTGCTTGCAATGGCAACCCGATATCCCACTCCCTAACCCCGGGCGATTGAAAGACGAGCAGTGTATTGCTTCCATTAATTTCCGAAGCCACTGGAGGAAATTCGCGGCTTGTTATGAAATCAGAACCAATAAGATGACTTTGTTTGAAATATGGACATGCTGAGCAATTTTCATTTATATACCGCATAATCAGTTCAACTGTGATGTGCTTTGGCCTCGACCCACCGGGAACTTACGGGAATGCATTCCATCGAGTGGCCTCCGCGAATTTCCATGCTACATTGAATTTGCATACACGGACAAGGGCAAACGCCCGTCGAACTGTCGTTCTCTGCAGAACAAGGCAAAGTAGCCATGACGCCAAGGATTAACGTTGTCGTTTTCTCCATCAGCAGTCACTCACACTGACTACCACTAACTGTGCTTTGCACTTCTTCAGTTAGCTTTCACTCCCAATGCCATGTTGAACCCTTCTTCCGGTACAACATACCGCGCAGCCCCATTCAGGAACTTCACCAGAAACTTGCGTTGCTCCATTTCGATGTCGTAATCGTCCAGTTTCAGTGGCCGGGGGTACACGTCGATCCGCTCGACCACGGACGCGATCGCTGCCGCCAGCTTGTAGCGTAGTTCAACAAACTCTTCCTCTGTCACGGCAATTTGTAGTCGCAGATAAAAGTCACCAACGGCACGGATCGAAGTTTTCATTTTCTCGTCGGTGTTGAACTGCTGCTGATACTCGAACACCTTCAGCCCACGCTCCTTTTTTAGCCTAGCAATTTCGATTTCGTACTCCTGAATCCGCTTTGCCAACGAGGAAGCGCCACCGGATTCGATGGCATCCAACAGGTTCTCGATTTTCGATTCGATGCCCTTGATCTGGCCGGATAGCTCATCAATCTGGAGACCCAAGGTGGGATCAAGAGATGGCTTACCAAGTAAGCTGGCGACATCGACTTCATGGACGAACTTGAGAAAGGACCGTTCAAATTCGTTCATCCGCCACGGAGTAATTTTGCACCCTTGGCCACGACGCGAACGTTGGCAAACCATCCTACTGCTCGTTCCTTTTTCGTGGTTAGTCGTCGAATCGACCTGCATCCGCCCGCCGCAATCACCACAATAAAGCAGTCCAGTGAACAAATTGGCTTTGCGTGCGCTGGAACGTTGTTTGGTGACAGGATTGGGCTGGGCAGCCAACCATTGTTCCGCAGCGATCACCGCCGGGTAATAGTTCTCGATGATGCCATCTTTCATTTCCAGATGACCGAGCACGGTTTTATTGCGAATCAAGGTGCCTACCGTGGAGGTGCCCCAACTGGTACTGGTGCCGGGTGAGGAAATCCCATTTTGGTTGAGGTACTGACAAATCTTCGTGTAGCCATAGCCATTAGCGGCTAGGTCAAAGATACGTTTGACTACTTGGGACTCCACCTCTTTGACGACGAATTCCCCATCGCGATCCGGCAATGACAGCCAGAAAGGAATTTTCCGCGTAATCTTCTTGCCAGTTTCCCGCGCCTGCTCTTTTGCCTTTTTCCATCGTTCTGTCCGACGATAGCTTTTCATTTTGCTTTCATCGTGGGCGCGAGACATCACCGCAATGGAAATGATGAGTTCCGTGAAATTGGCTTTGACCGATGCTTTGCTGTAGAGGTGGTTATCCACCAGCGTCACAATGTTGATGCCTGCCCGGATGATCTTCAGAAAGATTTCCAGCGCATCTATGACTTCTTCCCGCGATAGCCGATCTAACGACTCGACAATCAAGTAGGAACCCTTCTTTACCTTGCCGGATTCGATGGCCTTGATGAATGCACCCAAGGCACCACGCTCAACGTTTTTCCCTCGAAAAGCGGATATCCCAAGGTCACGAAGGTTTAGAGTTTCGTCCAGAACCAAGCCATTTTCGGTAACATACCGCTCAGAGGCTTCAAGTTGACGACGAAGGGAGTCCCCTTTTAATTGCTGCGGGGTAGAAAAGCGAACGTATGAGTAGGCAATGTCAGGCATGCACTCCATGTTATCGGCTGACAAGGAGTATGTAAATTGTGTCAATTATTAGGCATGAACTGCAACGTGCCGACCGACATCTGCTTTTCGTTTACCGGATTTCAGGCGCGCGGCGGCGCGACTGACGTTCATTCGGACGGGTGGGGCATTGCTTTCTTTGAAGGCAAGGGAACGCGCGTTTTCCTCGATCCCAAACCCTCATGCACGTCGCCGGTCGCCGAATTGGTCCGCCAGTACCCGATCCGCTCGAAGAGCGTCATCGCCCATATCCGCAAGGCGACCCAGGGTTGCGTCGGGCTCGAGAACACGCACCCGTTCATGCGCGAACTGTGGGGACGCTACTGGATCTTCGCCCACAACGGCAACCTGCTTGATTTCGCGCCCGAACTCGACGGCAGTTGCTTGCCCGTCGGGGTGACGGACAGCGAGCGCGCCTTCTGCTGGCTGCTGCAACGTCTGCGCCGGCGCTTCGGCAGCATACCGCCCGAGCCCGCCGGGCTGTTTGCGGCCATTCATGAACTGACACTGGAAATTGCCCGCTACGGCGAATTCAATTTCCTGCTTTCCAATGGCGACTGGCTGTTCGCCCATGCCTCGACCAGGCTGGCGTACATCGTCCGCCAGGCACCGTTCGCCCAAGCCCACCTGAAGGACCAGGATGTCACGGTCGATTTCAGCGACGTGACGTCCCCCGAGGATCGCGTCGCGGTGATCGCCACGCTGCCGCTGACCGACGACGAAGTCTGGGAAGTCATGCCGGCCGGGACGCTGTGGTGGTTCGAAGAAGGTGCTCCCGTGCAGATGCGCGAGACTGTGCCCGGCCCGGAGCGCCAGGCGGCCTGACACTACTTGCCGGAGAGCTTGCGCAATTCCTCTTCCGCACGTTCCATCTCGGCACCCATTTTCGCCTCTGCGGCCGGGTCGACCGCAACCGTCTCCTCCGGCGCCGGCCGGGAAACAAAACGGGCGGCGAGGATGCCCAGTTCGTAGAGCAGGCACATCGGAATCGCCAGCGCCAACTGGGAAACCACGTCCGGCGGCGTCACCACGGCGGCGACGACGAAGGCGCCGACGATGAAGTAGGAGCGCCACTCCTTCAGCTTGTCTACGGTCACGACCCCCATCTTGACCAGCACGACCAGCGCCACCGGAACCTCGAAGGTGATACCGAACGCAAGGAACATGGTCATCACGAACGACAGGTAGGCCTCGATGTCCGGGGCCGGCGTGATGCTCTTGGGCGCGAAGCCGGCTATGAAGCTGAAGACCTGTCCGAAGACGAAGTAGTAGCAGAAGGCGACGCCGAGCATGAACAGGAGTGTGCTCGAAATGATCAGCGGAATGCCGAGCCGCTTCTCGTGCGCGTAGAGCCCGGGGGCGATGAAGGCCCAGGCCTGGTAGAGGATGAACGGCAGGGCCAGGACGAAGGCGACCATGGCAGTCACCTTGAGCGGCACCATGAACGGCGTGATGACGCCGATCGCAACCATCTTGGTGCCTTCCGGCAGCGCAGCGGTGAGCGGCGCCGCCAGGAAGTCGTAGATGGCGCCCGGTCCGGGATAGATGCACAGTGCGCCGAGCACCACACCGACCGCGATCAGGCTGCGCAGCAGGCGGTCGCGCAACTCGACCAGATGCGAAATGAACGACTCTTCCTGAGCGGAGCCTGCCTGCGGATCGCTCATGCGGCAGGCTTGCCCGGAGCCGTGGTGACGGGCGCGACGGCCTCGGCCGGGGAAGTCGTTGCCTCGGTGACGGGAGCCACGGCAGCCTGCGTCACCTGCTGCATCGCCTCATTCAATTCGGCGACCGCCGCCTGGGCCGGCACTTCAACCGAGGTGCGCGCGGCTTCGTACTCCTTGCGCACGGAATCCTCGAGCGAGCGCGCCGACTCGGTGACTTCCGCCTGCAGCTTCTTCAGCTCATCAAGCTGGATTTCACGGTTGATATCCGACTTGACGTCATTGACGTAACGCTGCGCCCGCCCGAGCAGATGCCCGAGCGTCCGCGCCACCTTGGGCAGTTTCTCCGGCCCGATGACGATCAGGGCGACCACGCCGATGACCATGAGTTCGGAAAAGCCGATATCGAACATAGGAATGCGCCATGAGGCGGGCAGGCGGGAACCGTCCGGGTCGTCCGCTGACCCGCCCTGCCGCTCAGGACTTCGTCTTTTCCCTCACTTCGACATCGATCGTCTGGCCGCCGACCTGCTGGGTGGGCGCGGTGTCGGCGGTCGGCTGTTCCGGTGCATTGGCGTCCTTCATGCCATCCTTGAAACCCTTGACCGCGCCGCCGAGATCCTGCCCGACATTGCGCAGCTTCTTGGTGCCGAAGATCAGCATCACGATGACCAGAACGATCAGCCAGTGCCAGATGGAAAAACTGCCCATGTCTGTCTCCTAGAGGCGTTTGAGCATGGGGCCGACCGGATCCGGTCCGCCCACGACATGCATGTGCAGGTGAGGCACTTCCTGATTCCCCACCCGTCCGTTGTTGATGATGACGCGGAAGCCGTCCGGGCTACCCTGCGCCGTTGCGATTTCGTTGGCCCTGGCCAACATGCTGCCGAGTACCGGCGCATCGTCCGCCGTCGCCGTAGCCAGCGAAGTGATGTGTCTTTTCGGTATCACCAGCACGTGGACCGGACGCTGCGGATAAAGATCCTTGAAGGCGAGGATATCGTCGTCCTCGAACACCTTCTGGCAGGGAATGCTGCCGGCGACGATCTTGCAGAAAATGCAGTCGCTCATTTGTGGCCTTCCTTTGTCTTCTTGTCGTCCTTGCCTCCGCGCGACTTCTTCTCGTCGATTCCGGAGATCCCTTCGCGCCGGCGCAGTTCCTGAAGCACGTCCTCGACACCCAGGCCGTAAAAGGCGAGCAACACCAGGACATGATAGATCACGTCGGTCGATTCCCAGACGATCTTCAGGCGCTTGCCTTCCTTGCCGGCCATGATCAGTTCGGCACATTCCTCACCGATCTTCTTCAGGATCGAATCGGGGCCGCCCGCCAGCAATTGCGCAGTATAGGAGGTTTCCGGGTCGGCATTGCGCCGGGAGGCGAGCGTCTCGGAAAGACGATGCAGCAAGTCGTGCTTGTCTTTCTTGTCTGTCCTGTCTGCCTTGTCGGTCGTTCCCGTCTTGCCTGTCTCTTCTGTCTTGCTCATTTTGCGTAAATTTCCTTTGGGTCTTTCAGAACCGGATCGACGGGAACCCAGCGTTCCCCTTGCAACTCGTTGAAGAAGCAGCTTGCGCGACCGGTATGGCAGGCGATCCCGCCCACCTGCTCGATCGCCAGCAGCAGCACGTCGCCGTCGCAATCGGTGCGGATCGCCTTCACTTTCTGGAAGTGGCCCGACTCCTCACCCTTGCGCCACAACCGCCGGCGCGAACGCGACCAGTATACCGCGTTGCCGGAGCGGACTGTTTCCTGCAACGACTCGCGATTCATGTAAGCGAACATGACCACCCGGCCCTGCCCGTCCTGGGCGATGGCCGGGATCATGCCGTCGGCGTCCCACTTGAGGGCGTCCAGCCAGGGCAGTGCATTGTCGAGATCGGCCATCCTACAAGCGCACTTCGATGCCGCGCGCCGCCATGTATTCCTTGGCCTGGCGCACGGTGTATTCGCCAAAATGGAAGATCGATGCGGCGAGCACGGCATCGGCCCGCCCCTCGCTGACACCGTCGGCCAGGTGTTCCAGCGTGCCGACACCGCCGGAAGCGATCACCGGAATCCCGATGGCATCGGAAACGGTCCGGGTCAGGGCGAGGTCGAAGCCGTTCTTGGTGCCGTCGCGGTCCATGCTGGTCAACAGGATTTCACCGGCGCCGAGCATTTCGACCCGTTTCGCCCAGTCGACCGCATCGAGCCCGGTATCGTTGCGCCCGCCGTGGGTGAATACGTTCCACTTGCCGGGGCCGGTCTGCTTGGCATCGATGGCGACGACGATGCACTGCGAGCCGACCTTGCTCGCGGCATTGAACACGAGATCGGGATCGTTCACCGCGGCCGTGTTCATCGACACCTTGTCGGCGCCGGCGTTGAGCAGGCGGCGGACATCCTCGACCCTGCGCACGCCGCCGCCGACGGTCAGCGGAATGAAGACCTGCGCCGCACAGGCTTCGACGATGTGCAGGATGATGTCACGCTGGTCGCTCGATGCCGTGATGTCGAGGAAGGTGACCTCGTCGGCCCCCTGCTCGTCGTAGCGGCGGGCAATTTCGACCGGGTCGCCGGCATCACGCAGAGCGACGAAGTTGGTTCCCTTGACGACGCGACCGGCGGTGACATCCAGACAGGGAATGATGCGCTTGGCAAGCATCAGCGGCCGCCGGCATCGGCGACTTCCTGCGCCGCCTTGAAGTCGAGCGACCCGTCGTAGATGGCGCGGCCGGCAATGGTCGCGACGATGCCTTCATGCTCGAGTGCACAGAGTTGCGTGATCTCGTCGAGGGCCGAGAGGCCGCCCGAGGCGATCACCGGTATCGTCAGCGCCTGCGCCAGACGCAGGGTGGCATCGATGTTGATGCCGGACAACATGCCGTCGCGACCGATGTCGGTGTAGATGATCGCTTCGACGCCGTAATCCTCGTACTTCCTGCCGAGATCGACGACGTCGTGGCCGGTCAGCTTCGACCAGCCGTCGGTCGCCACCCGGCCGTCGCGGGCGTCGAGGCCGACGATGATGTGGCCCGGAAAGGCAACGCAGGCGTCGTGCAGGAACCCGGGGTTCTTGACCGCGGCGGTGCCGATGATGACGTAAGACAAGCCGTCGTCGAGGCAGCGCTCGATGGTATCGAGGTCACGAATGCCGCCGCCGAGCTGCACCGGAATGTCGTCGCCGACTTCATTCAGGATGGCCTTGATCGCCGGTTCGTTCTTCGGCTTGCCGGCAAAGGCGCCGTTGAGGTCGACCAGATGCAGGCGGCGCGCCCCCTGATCCAGCCAGTGCCGGGCCATTTCGGCCGGGCTGTCGGAAAAGATGGTGGCCTGTTCCATCAGGCCCTGCTTCAGACGGACGCACTGGCCGTCCTTGAGATCGATCGCGGGAATAATCAGCATGGGATTTGGATTGGAGGAAACTCGACGGACGCAGTCTTACGGCTGCCACGCGACAAAGTTTTTCAGCAGTTGCAAGCCGTCCTGGGCGCTTTTCTCCGGGTGGAACTGGACGGCGAAGATATTATCCCGCCCCACTGCACAGGTAAAGGGGATGCCGTATTCGGTCGTTCCCGTCACCACCGAGGGATCGGCCGGCTCGACGCAGTAGCTATGCACGAAGTAGAAGCGCGCATTATCGGCAATGCCCGCCCACAGCGCATGCCGATTCTGCCGCACCCGATTCCAGCCCATGTGCGGGACCTTGAGGCGCTGCCCGTCGCGGTCGACCATCCTTTCGTCGGGAAAACGCCGCACCGCGCCGGCAAAGATGCCGAGACCGGCGACATCGCCTTCGTCGCTGTGCTCGAACAGCATCTGCAGGCCGATGCAGATTCCGAGAAACGGCTTGTCGCGGGCCGCCATCGTCACCGCCGGGCGCAAGCCGCGCGCGTCGAGTTCGCGCATGCAGTCGGGCATCGCCCCCTGCCCTGGGAACACCACGCGCTCCGCCGCCGCCACCGCTGCCGGATCGGCGGTGACGACGACATCGCGGCCGCCGGCGACATGTTCGAGCGCCTGCGACACCGAGCGCAGGTTGCCCATGCCGTAATCGACAACCGCAATGGTCACAGTGCGCCTTTGGTCGACGGCATGGCGCCGGCCATGCGCGGATCGGGCGTCGCCGCCATGCGCAGTGCCCGGCCGAAGGCCTTGAAGACGGTTTCCGCCTGGTGATGCGCATTGACTCCGCGCAGGTTGTCGATGTGCAGCGTCATGCCGGCATGGTTGACCAGTCCCTGGAAGAATTCATTGACCAGATCGACATCGAACTGGCCGATCGTCGCCCGCGTGAATGGCACGTTGAACTCGAGTCCGGGCCGCCCGGAGAGGTCGATGACGACGCGCGACAGCGCCTCGTCCAGCGGCACGTAGCTGTGGCCGTAACGGGTCAGTCCCTTCTTGTCGCCCCAGGCCTTGGCCAGCGCCTGGCCGAGCGTGATGCCGATGTCCTCGACCGTGTGATGGGCGTCGATGTGCAGGTCGCCCTTGGCCTGCACATCGAGGTCGATCAGGCCATGGCGGGCGATCTGGTCGAGCATGTGGTCGAGGAAGGGGACGCCGGTGGCGAACCTGCCCTGGCCGCTGCCATCGAGGTCGAGACGCACGCTGATCTGCGTCTCGAGGGTATTACGGAGGATTTCTGCTTGACGCATGACTTTGGGCCGCAAAAGGCGATGAGACGGGGGCATGATACCATTTCGCCCTTGTTTAGGCTTTCCGCGAAATTCCCATGAGTCGTTTCTGGAGCAGGGTTGTCAGCACCCTCACCCCCTACGTGCCGGGCGAGCAGCCCAAGATCGCCAACCTGATCAAGCTCAACACCAACGAGAATCCCTACCCGCCTTCGCCGCACGTGCTGGCGGCGATTCAAGCGGAACTCGGCGGCGACGCCGCGCGCCTGCGCCTCTACCCGGACCCCGACGCCGACCTGCTCAAGGCCGCAGTCGCGAAGCTGTATGGCGTGACGGCGCAACAGGTCTTCGTCGGCAACGGCTCGGACGAGGTGCTGGCGCACGTCTTCATGACGCTGTTGAAGCACGAGGCGCCGATCCTCTTCCCCGATATCACCTACAGCTTCTACCCGGTCTATTGCGGCCTCTATGGCGTCGACTACCGCAGCGTGCCGCTGGCCGACGATTTCAGCATCGACCCGGCCGCCTACTGCGGTCGACCGAACGGCGGCATCATTTTCCCCAACCCGAACGCACCGACCGGCCGCCTGCTCGGTCTCGATGCCGTCGAGCGGATCGCTGCCGCCAACCCGGATTCGGTCGTCGTCGTCGACGAAGCCTATGTCGATTTCGGTGGAATTTCGGCCATTTCGCTGGTCGACCGCCACGACAACCTGCTGGTCGTCCACACGCTGTCGAAATCACGTTCGCTGGCCGGCCTGCGCGTCGGCTTCGCGGTCGGCCACCCGGCACTGATCGAGGCCCTGGAACGGGTCAAGAACAGCTTCAACTCCTACCCGCTCGACCGCCTCGCCATCGTCGGCGCCGTCGCCGCGCTGGAAGATGCCGGACATTTCGAACGCACCCGGCAGGCGGTGATCGCCACCCGCGATGCTTTGACAACGGAACTCCAGTCGCTTGGCTTCGAAGTCCTGCCCTCCGCCGCCAACTTCATCTTCGCCCGCCACCCGCAGCGCGATGCCGCACAACTGGCGCAGGCGTTGCGCGAGCAGAACATCATCGTCCGCCACTTCAAGCTGCCGCGCATCGACCAGTTCCTGCGCATCACGGTCGGCACGGATGCCGAATGCAAGGCGCTGACCGAGGCCCTGCGCGGCATCCTCGGCTAGCCATGTCCTGCGGTACCTGCACACTCTGCTGCAAGACGATGAAGGTCCATGAGCTGGACAAGGCGGCACACGTCTGGTGCCGACACTGCCGGATCGGCGAGGGCTGCGATATTTACGAAACACGTCCCGAATCCTGCCGTATCTACGATTGCCTGTGGCTGCAGACACAGTGCCTGGCCCGGCCGATGGCCGCTGAACTGCGCCCGGACCGCTCGCGCATCGTCGTCGGCACCATCAACGGTGGCAACGACGTGGTGTTCTACCTCGACCCGGATCGGCCGGATGCTTGGCAACGCCCGGCGATGCAGGCCTTCATCCGGGAATTGCGCGGGCGCCGCGTCCGCATCCTGCTGAGCCGCAACGACGTGCTGCAACCCCTGCCGAACTGACTCCGAGCGTGATTGCCGCGGTCGACCGTAAAAAAACAGGCAAAATCAGATCAGCCCGCTCAGCCCGAGCGTCGCACCGGCGGCGATGAACCACAAGGGATGCAGCCTGGTGCGCAGGTTGGCGACCACCGCCGCCCCAACCAGAGCCCACGCCGCCCAGCCGAAACCAGCGGCCTGCGCGATCAGCGTGGCGCCAGAAAAGACCAGGCCAACGGCGAGCGGCGCTACGCCGATGCTCACCGCCTGCTGCCAGCGCTTGCCGGCGAAGCCCTCCCAACGGTCGATCAGCAAGTAGATCAGCACGCTCATCGGCAGACACATGGCCAGCGTCGCCGCCAGCGCCCCGGCCAGCCCGGCGACTTCCCAGCCGATCAGCGTCACCACCAACACGTTCGGCCCGGGCGCCGCCTGGGCGATGGCGTAGAGGTGGGTGAAGGTCGCGTCGTTGAGCCAATGGTGATGCTCGACGACGACACGGTGCATTTCCGGCAACAGCGCCGTCGCGCCGCCGAAGGCGACGAAGGAGAGCAGGACGAATTCGAGGAAGAGCTGGACGACGATCATTTCTTGCCCAGCCGCCAGTAGGCCACGGCGCCCGAGGCGGCCAGCCCGGCCAGCATGACCAGCGGCATCGGCCAGCGGAAGAAGGCAATGGCAGCCACGGTCAACGCCACAAAAGGCAGGAAATACGGTTTGTCCTTGAGCGCCATGCCCATGCGCCAGGCCGTCGCGAACAGCAGGCCGCAGCCGACGGCGGCGATGCCGCGCAACATCCCCTGGGCCAGCGGCAGGCTGCCCCAGCGGTCGTAGGCCAGCGCCAGCAACAGTACGATGAGCAGCGGCCCGGCGAGCAGGCCGACCGGCGCGACGACGGCACCGGCAACCCCCTGGTAACGCTTGCCGACAAGCACGGCCAGATTGATGACGTTGGGCCCCGGCAGGAACTGGCAGAGGCCGAGCTGAGTGTTGAATTCGTCGGCGCTCATCCAGCGTTTTTCCTCGACCAGCATGCGCCGGGCGAAGGGCAGCACGCCGCCGAAGCCGGACAGGCCGACCGCCGAGAAGCCGAAAAAAAGCGCCCGGAGGTCCGGGCGCTTTTGCTGATCGGGCGTTTGCGGGCTTTCCACGGTCAACCGGAAAATTCGCTTATTTTTCCAAACGGAATTCGGCCGACTGGGCGTGGGCCGGCAGCCCTTCACCCTGCGCCAGCGTCGAGGCGATCCTGCCCAGCGTCTGGGCGCCGGCCTGGGAAACCTTGATCAGGCTGGTCCGCTTCTGGAAGTCGTAGACACCGAGCGGCGACGAGAAGCGGGCGGAGCCGGAGGTCGGCAGCACGTGGTTCGGGCCGGCGCAGTAGTCGCCGAGCGATTCCGAGGTGTAGTGGCCGATGAAGATGGCGCCGGCGTGGTGAATCTTGGCCACCCACGGGTCGGGGTCGGCCAGCGACAGTTCGAGGTGTTCCGGCGCGACGCGGTTGGCGATGGCGACCGCCTCGTCCATGTCGCGAACCAGGATGAAGGCACCGCGGTTGGTCAGCGAGGTTTCGATCACTTCGCGGCGCGGCATGGTCGGCAGCAGCTTTTCGATGCTGGCCTGCACCTGCTCGATGAAGGCGGCGTCTGTGCAGATCAGGATCGACTGGGCCAGTTCGTCGTGTTCGGCCTGCGAGAAGAGGTCCATCGCCACCCAGTCCGGGTTGCCGGAGCCGTCCGAGACGACCAGGATTTCCGACGGGCCGGCCACCATGTCGATGCCGACGATGCCGAACACCCGGCGCTTGGCGGTGGCGACATAGGCGTTGCCCGGGCCGACGATCTTGTCCACCTGCGGCACGGTCTGCGTGCCGTAGGCCAGCGCGCCAACGGCCTGGGCGCCGCCCATCGTAAACACGCGGTCGACGCCGGCCAGGCAGGCGGCGGCCAGCACCAGCTGGTTCTTCTCGCCGCCCGGCGTCGGGACGACCATGATCAGTTCCTTGACGCCGGCGACCTTGGCCGGGATGGCGTTCATCAGCACCGACGACGGATAGGCCGCCTTGCCGCCCGGCACGTAGAGGCCGACGCGGTCGAGCGGCGTGATCATCTGGCCGAGCATGGTGCCGTCGGCCTCGGTGTAGGACCAGCCTTCCATCTTCTGCCGCTCGTGGTAGGCCTTGATGCGGCCGGCGGCGGCTTCCAGCGCGGCGCGGCGGTCGGCCGGCAGGCCGTCGAGGGCCTTCTGCAATTCACCTTTCGACAGTTCCAGATCGGCCATCGAAACGGCGGTTAGCCGGTCGAACTTGTTGGTGTACTCGACGACGGCGGTATCGCCGCGCACCTTGACGTCGGCCAGAATGCCAGCGACCGTGCGCTCGATGCCTTCGTCGGCCGCCGCCTCGAAAGCCAGCAGCGCATCCATTTTTGCCGTGAAATCGACGTCGACCGTAGCAAGACGCTTGATAGCCACCATTTACTTCTCCACCGCCTGTGCGAAGGCGTCGATAATCGGTTGCAGGGTTTCGCGCTTGACCTTCAGCGAGGCCTGGTTGACCACCAGGCGGCTGGAAATATCCATAATGTGCTCGACGGCGACCAGCTTGTTGGCCTTCAGCGTGCCGCCGGTCGACACCAGGTCGACGATGGCATCCGAAAGGCCGGCCAGCGGGGCCAGTTCCATCGAGCCGTAGAGCTTGATCAGGTCGATATGGACGCCCTTGCTGGCAAAATGCTCGCGCGCCGTCTTGACGTACTTGGAAGCGACCTTGAGGCGCGCGCCCTGGCGCACCGCGTTGGTGTAGTCGAAACCTTCCGGCACGGCGACCATCATCCGGCACTTGGCGATCTTCAGGTCGAGCGGCGCGTAGAGGCCCTCGCCGCCGTGCTCGATCAGCACGTCCTTGCCGGCCACGCCGATGTCGGCCGCCCCGTACTGTACGTAGGTCGGCACGTCGGTGGCGCGGACGATGACGACGCGCACCTCATTCCTGTTGCTCGCGATGATCAGCTTGCGCGAAGTTTCCGGGTTCTCGGTCGGAACGATCCCCGCCGCAGCCAACAGCGGCAGGGTTTCGTCGAAAATACGGCCCTTGGAGAGGGCGATGGTGATGGTCGTCACGGAATGTTCTCGTGATAAAGGGTTGATTTTACTGCAAAGCGGCAAGGCAGCCGGGTAAACGAACAAAAGCCCGGCGAACCGGGCTTTCTCTATACAGGCTTCGCCTTGACTTAGTCCGCCGGGCGGATGTTGGCAGCCTGCTTGCCCTTCGGGCCGGTGACGACGTCGAAAGTCACCTTCTGGTTCTCGGCGAGGGTCTTGAAACCGGTGCCCTGAATGGCGGAGAAATGAGCGAAAAGGTCTTCGCCGCCTTCAGACGGGGAGATAAAACCAAAACCCTTGGAGTCGTTGAACCACTTGACGGTACCAGTTGCCATTTATAGCTTCCTTGGAAAAAATTAACGGGTTTTCACCCAACAAAAAATACGAGAACCAAGACCGAGGAGCTGACAAACCGGAGTACGGCGCAGGAACAAAACATTGCCTGGAAATCCCGAGCTTCGGAGTATGGGGCACGGACCGGATTCTGCAAAGTATTTTTTGCCGCCGGCTGCGGTCGACGGCCGAAAACGGGCCAATTCCACCCATCAGCGACCGCCGGTCAGTGTACGCGCCGGACCAGCGCCCCGAGCTTCGCGAGTTTCTCCTCGATCCGCTCGTAACCGCGATCCAGGTGATAGATGCGATCGATCAGCGTTTCGCCCTGGGCCACCAGGCCGGCGATCACCAGCGAGGCAGACGCGCGCAGGTCCGTGGCCATGACAGTCGCCCCCTCGAGACGGTCGACGCCGCGGACGATGGCGTTGCTGCCTTCGATCTGGATGTCGGCCCCGAGGCGCGCCAGTTCGTTGGCATGCATGAAGCGGTTCTCGAAAATGGTTTCGCGGATGGTGGCAACGCCTTCGGCCACCGTATTGATCGCCATAAACTGGGCCTGCATGTCGGTCGGAAAGGCCGGATACGGTGCCGTGCGCAGACTGACCGCCTTCAGGCGCGGCGGCGCCTGCAGGCGGATCGCGTCGCGTTCGACGGCGATCTCGCAACCGGCGTCCATCAGCTTGTCGACCACGGTATCGAGGTAGGCTGCCGAGGTCCTGACCAGACGGATGTCGCCGCCGGTCGCCGCGGCCGCGCACAGGTAGGTGCCGGTTTCGATGCGGTCGGGCATGATGGCGTGCGTCGCACCGTGCAGCCGGTCGACACCCTGGATGCGGATGACGTCGGTACCGGCGCCGGAAATGCGGGCGCCCATGCTGACCAGGCAGTTGGCCAGATCGACCACCTCCGGCTCGCGTGCGGCGTTCTCGATGATCGTCTCGCCCTCGGCCAGACAGGCGGCCATCATCAGGTTCTCGGTACCGGTGACGGTGACCATGTCGGTACAGATGCGCGCCCCCTTGAGGCGGGCCACCTTGGCATGGACATAACCCTGCTCGACGCTGATCTCGGCGCCCATGGCCTGCAGCCCCTTGATGTGCTGGTCGACCGGCCGCGCGCCGATGGCGCAGCCGCCCGGCAGCGACACCCGCGCTTCGCCGCCGCGGGCGACCAGCGGCCCGAGGACGAGGATAGCGGCGCGCATGGTCTTGACCATCTCGTAGGAGGCGACCGGATTGTTCAGCCCGCCGCCGTCGAGCACGAGGCCATCGACGCCGTCCATCGTGACGCCGACGCCCATGTCGCCGAGCAGGCGCAGCATGGTCGAAATGTCGTTGAGATGCGGCACATTGATCAGGCGCAGCGGATCGGCGGTAAGCAGCGAGGCGCAAAGGATCGGCAGCGCCGCGTTCTTGGCGCCGGAAATGGCGACTTCGCCGGAAAGGGCCGTGCCGCCCTGAATCAAAAGTTTATCCACGCTGGGCGCTCCATTCTTCCGGCGTCAGGGTTTTGAAGGACAGGGCATGCAGTTCGCCGGTCGCCAGCTTGTCCCTGAGCGTCTGGTAGACACGCTGCTGGCGCTGCACGCGGTTCTTGCCGGAAAACTCGGCGCTGACGACGAGCGCCTCGAAATGCTGGCCGTCGCCATCGAGTTCGAGGTGTTCGCAGGCCATGCCGGCAAGGATGAGCCGTTTGATCTGTTCGGGGTGCATAGGGTTCACGCTCTCAGTTTCCAGCCCCGCTTCAGCAGGCCCAGCGTCAGCAGGGAGACCGCGGCGAAGCAGGCGACGACGACCGCCAGACTAACCTCGGGCGCCACGTCGGAAACACCGAAAAAGCCGTAACGGAAGCCGTCGATCATGAAAAAGACGGGATTGTAATGCGACACGCGCTGCCAGAACGCCGGCAGGCTGTGGATCGAGTAGAAAACGCCGGACAGCATGGTCAGCGGCATGATCAGGAAATTCTGGAAGGCGGCCAACTGGTCGAATTTTTCCGACCAGAGCCCGGCGATCATGCCCAAGGCGCCGAGAATCGCGCCGCCGAGCACGGCGAAGGCGAGCACCCAGAGCGGCGCCGCCACCTGCAGGTCGGCGAACCACAGCGTCGCCAGCAGGACGCCGACGCCGACCATCAGCCCGCGCGCCACCGACGCCAGCACATAGGCGGTGAAGAAGGCGCCATAGGGGATCGGCGGCAGCAGGACGAAGACAATCGAGCCGGTGATCTTGGCCTGGATCAGGCTGGACGACGAATTGGCGAAGGCGTTCTGCAGCACCTGCATCATCACCAGGCCGGGAATCAGGAAGCTGGTGTAGCGCACGCCGTGCACCACCACATGCTCGTCGAGCACGTGGCCGAAGATCAGCAGGTAGAGCAGCGCCGTCAGCACCGGGGCGCCGACGGTCTGGAAGGCGACCTTCCAGAAACGCAGCAATTCCTTGTAGAAGAGCGTCCAGAAACCGATCATTGGTTCATCGTCCGGACGAAGACATCTTCCAGCGTCCCGCCGGGGTGCGCCGCCATCAGGTTGGCCGTCGAATCGAGGGCGATGATGCGTCCCTGCTTCATCAGCGCGATGCGCCCGCACAGCGCTTCGGCTTCCTCCAGGTAATGGGTGGTCAGGATGATGGTGTGGCCTTCGTTGTTCAGGCGCCGCACGAACTGCCACAAACCCTGGCGCAGTTCGACATCGACGCCGGCGGTCGGCTCGTCGAGAACGATCACCGGCGGCTTGTGCACCAGGGCCTGGGCGACCAGCACGCGGCGCTTCATGCCGCCCGACAGGCGGCGCATATTCACGTCGGCCTTGCCGGCCAGGTCGAGGTTTTCGAGGATCTCGTCGATCCAGTCGTCGTTGTGGCGCAGGCCGAAATAGCCGGACTGGATGCGCAGCGTTTCGCGTACCGAAAAGAAAGGATCGAAAACGATCTCCTGCGGCACGACGCCGAGCAGGCGGCGCGCCTGCCGGTAGTCCCTGACGACGTCGTGGCCGAGCACGGAAAGCCGGCCGGAATCGGCGCGCACCAAGCCGGCCAGCGCGGAGATCAGCGTCGTCTTGCCGGCACCGTTCGGCCCGAGCAGGCCGAAAAATTCACCCTTGTCGATTTCGAGCGACACGCCGGCCAGCGCCTGCAACGCGCCGAAATTCTTGACGACGTCAATGATGGAAACGGCGGCAGTCATGAAGCAGTTGCCCCTCAGGCGAGGGGCAGCAACTCGGTGAGGCCGTAGAGTTCTGCCAGCGAGAGCACACCCGCCGGAATATGGGCAAACCTGATGGTCGACCGCGACCGGCTGGCGACACGCAACCAGCCGAGCATCACGGCAATCGCCGACGAATCGGCGTCGCCGACTTGCCTGAGATCGAAGATCTGTTCGCCCGGCTGCAAAGCAGAGCGGCCTGCGTCGAGCAGGCCGCGGGCGTTGGCCATGACCATCGGCACCTTGACCACGAGGCGTTGCGCCTCACGCTCGATCATTTTCCGTCGGCCTTGGCGCTGCCGCCCGGAAGCGACTTGTTCTTGGCCGCGATCGCCGCGATCAGGCCGTCGATGCCTCCGCTGCGCACTTCCTGCGCGAACTGATCGCGGTAATTGGTGACCAGGCTGATGCCGGCGACGACCACATCAAAGACCTTCCAGCCGGCATCGGCCTTCTTCAAATTGTAGTCGATCTGGACAGGCTTCGATCCCGGCTGGATGACCTCGGTACGAACCAGCACCTCGCTGTCGCCAGGATCCATCTTGAACGGCTTGTACACGATCTTCTGATTCTTGTAGCTGGTCAGGGCATTCGAATAGGTGCGCACCAGCAGGGTCTTGAACTCGGCGGTCAGTTGCTGCTGTTGGCCCGGGGACGCCTTCTTCCAGTCCTTGCCGACCGCCAGCGCGGCCATGTGCCGGAAGTCGAAGTGCGGCAATACTTTCTGATCGACCAGTTCGACCGCCTTCTGGGTGCTGCCGCCCTGGATGTCCCGGTCCTTGCGGACGATTTCCAGGACCTCCTCGGTCACCCTCTTGACCAGAACGTCCGGCGCCTCCTGGGCGAGCGCCGGAAAAGTGAGAAGCGCGGTAAAAACGAGGGAAATCAGCTTTTTCATCATTGTTTTCAATCCAGTACATCCTCGAGCCGTGGCGGGCTGCCATCAAAGATCAGGTTGCGCCGGCGCTGCAGATAGGCGTCGCGCACATAGGCATACTTGTCGAGCGCCGCTTCGTCGACCACCTTGTCGGACGGCAGGAGGCTGGCGCGGACATCGACGAAGCGCAACGCCACAAGGGTGTTACGGGCAGCAACCGACTTGTTGAGCGTGTACCACGTCGGATCGGTATAGGCATCGACGACCCAGCCGCCCGTGTCGCGTACCGTGCGCGGCCCGAGGATAGGCAGGAACAGGAAATCGCTCTCGGCCCACCCCCAGACGGCGAGCGTCTGCCCGAAGTCCTCGTCGTGCTTGTCGAGGCCAAGTTCGCTGGCAACATCGAAGAGGCCGAAGATGCCGACGGTCGAATTGATCAGCAGGCGCCCGAGGTCGTTGCCGGCATCCGCCGCCTTGCCCTGCAAGGCATTGTTCAGGACATTGCGAATATCGGCGATGTTGCCGAATAAGTTGCCGACGCTCGCCTTGGCCGGCAATGGCACGGCGAAGTCGTAGGCCTGCGCCACCGGCTTGACGAGGACGGTATCGAGGCCCTCGTTGACCGCGAACATGGTGCGATTGAAACCCTCGTGCGGATCGTGCACGGTCTCCTCGGCCCATGCCGGTCCGGCAAGCATGATCGTGCCGGCAACCAGACAACCGATGCCGGCGAGCTTCTTCGATGCCATGAGCGTTCCTGTCATTTCGTTTCCTGCCCTTCCGCCGCCTTGTTGAAAAGGAACTGGCTGATCAGTTTCTCCAGAATCACCGCCGACTGCGTCTTGGTCACCGTGTCGCCGGCCTTGAGCATCTTTTCATCTCCGCCGACATCGAAGCCGATGAACTGCTCGCCGAGCAGGCCCGAGGTATAGATGGCCGCGAAGGTGTCCCTGGGAAAGCGATAGCGCCCGTCGATATCCATGGTCACCACCGCTTCGTAGGTCGCCGGATCGAACCTGATATCGGCAATCCGCCCGACGCGAACCCCCGCACTCTTGACCGGCCCCCGCACCTTTAACCCACCGATATTATCAAAGCGCGCCTGCAACGTGTAGGTCTCGGACAGATGCCCCGACGAAAGGTTGCCTACCTTGAGTGCCAGAAACAGGAAGGCGGCAATGCCGATCGCCACGAAAATGCCGACCCAGAGGTCGAGTACGGTACGGTTCATGAAGTTCCCCGAAACATGAACGAAGTCAGAACGAAATCCAGTGCCAGGATGGCGAGCGCCGAAGTCACCACGGTGCGGGTGATTGCGCGCGACACTCCCTCCGCCGTCGGCACTGAATCGTAGCCTTCGAAAACGGCAATCAGCGAAACCGCAATTCCGAAGACAAAACTCTTGATGACGCCATTCCAGATATCGTAGCGAAAATCGACCCCGGACTGCATCTGCGACCAGAATGCCCCGTCATCGACGCCGATGAAGACGACTCCGATCAGCCAGCCGCCGAACACGCCCATCGCGGAAAACAATGCAGCCAGCAGCGGCATCGAGACGACGCCGCCCCAGAAGCGCGGAGCGACGACACGGGCAATCGGGTTGACCGCCATGATGTCCATCGCCTTCAACTGCTCGGTCGCCTTCATCAGCCCGATTTCTGCTGTTACCGACGAGCCGGCGCGCGACGCGAAGAGCAGCGCCGCCACCACCGGACCCAGTTCGCGGGTCAGCGACAGCGCGACCAGGACGCCGAGCGCCTCGGTCGACCCATAGCGCTGCAGCGTTTCATAGCCCTGCAGGCCAAGCACCAGACCGACGAACAACCCGGATACCATGATGATCAGCAGCGACAGCACGCCGCTGAAATAGATCTCGCGCAGAGTCAGCGGCAGACGGCGAAACGACGGACCCGAATAGCGGAGCACGGCAAAGAGAAAGCGCGCCGCGAAACCCAGGCGCCAGATGCGGTCGACCACGACGTGACCCAGTTTTCTGATTGACAACGCCTTGTCAGCCATGGGCGCGACCGCCGAGGAATTCGCGCACGATTGTCGGCGCCGGATAGTCGAAGCGCACCGGGCCCTGCGCTTCGGCATGAACGAACTGGTGAACGAACGGGTCGGTCGAGCGACGGATTGCGTCCGGCGTCCCTTCGGCGACGATCCTGCCCTGCGATACGAAATAGATGTAGTCGACGATCATCAGCGACTCATGGACGTCGTGCGTCACCATGATCGAGGTCGCGCCGAGCGCGTCGTTGAGCTTGCGGATCAGCTGGCCGATAACACCGAGCGCGATGGGATCGAGCCCGGCGAACGGCTCGTCGTACATCACCAGCATCGGGTCGAGCGCCACGGCGCGGGCCAGCGCCACGCGGCGTGCCATGCCTCCGGACAGTTCCCCTGGCATCAGCGCGCGCGCGCCACGCAAGCCGACGGCTTCCAGCTTCATCAGGACCAGATCACGGATCATCTCCTCCGATAGGTCGGTATGTTCGCGCAGGGGGAACGCGACATTGTCGAAGACCGTCATGTCGGTGAACAGGGCGCCGAACTGGAACAGCATGCCCATCTTGCGGCGCAGGCCGTAGAGTTCGGCATGCGACATCTCGGACACTCGCTGGTCCCCGAGGCGCACCATGCCGCCGCTCGGCCGCAGCTGGCCGCCGATGCAGCGCAGCAGCGTGGTCTTGCCGCAGCCCGACCCACCCATGATGGCCACCACCCTGCCGCGCGGGATCTTCATGTTGATCCCGGCCAGCACCGGCCGTCCGTCATAGCTGAAATGGAGGTCCTGGATATCGACCAGTATGTCTTCCGACAAAATCTTCCCCGCAGAAGTTAGCCAGTGATTTTATCAGAATCGCGGGCCGTCACCCAGGCGTCGGATCGCTATAATTGCACGAGATATTCTTGAAAACCTGCGCCACAGCCTTGTCGAACAAACCCCTGCTTCTCATCGTCGATGACGATCCGCTGATCAGCGACGCCTTGAGCCATGCCTTCATGGCGGAATTCGACGTGGTCACCAGCCATGCCCGGCCGCATTGCCTGGCGCTGCTCAGGCAATTGCGTCAAGCGCCGGAGCTGGCCCTGGTCGATCTCGGGCTTCCGCCGCAACCGCATCGCCCCGACGAGGGCTTCGCACTGATCGGCGACCTGTTGGCCCATGCGCCGGACATGAAGATCATCGTCCTCTCCGGCCAGAACGGCGAGGACAATGCCCGCCATGCGCGCACGCTGGGGGCCGTGGAATTCGTCGGCAAGCCCTGCGATCCGGGGCATCTGCTGGCCCTGTTGCGTCAGGCGCTGGCCTTCTCCGCCAGCGCCCCGCAAACCGGCGCCACGACTGGGCTGATCGGCGAAAGTCTGCCGATGCAACGTCTGCGCCTGCAGCTCGCGCAATACGCCAACCTGAGCTTTCCGGTGCTGATCGAGGGGGAATCGGGCAGCGGCAAGGACATCGTCGCCAGCCGCTGCCTGCATCAGCAGACGGAGCGACAGAATCAGCCGTTTCTCGCTCTCAACTGCGCGGCGATCTCCCCCAACCTCGTCGAACCGACGCTCTTCGGCCATGCCCGCGGTGCCTTCACCGGAGCCGCGACGGCGAAGGCCGGCTATTTCGAGGAAGCCGGCGAAGGCACCCTGTTCCTCGACGAAATCGGCGAACTGCCGTCCGACCTCCAGCCGAAGCTGCTGCGCGTTCTCGAAAACGGCGAATACCAGCGTGTCGGCGAAACCCAGACCCGCACCTCCAAAGCACGCATCGTCGCCGCCACCAACCGCGACCTGCGCCAGGAGGTCAGGGCCGGGCGCTTCCGTGCCGATCTCTACCACCGGCTGTCGGTATTCACGATCAGCGTTCCGCCACTGCGCGAAATGGGCCGCGACCGCCTGCTGCTGCTCGACCATTTCCGTAGATTGTATGCCGCGCAGGCTCAATGCCAGCCGTTTGCGCTCGATCCGGCCGCCGAAGCGCTATGGCTGGGGTACGGCTTTCCCGGCAATGTGCGCGAGTTGCGCAACATCGTCATCCGCCTCACCGCCCGCCACCCCGGGCAGGCAGTGGTGCCAGAGCAATTGCTGGCCGAATTTGACACATCTGACGACGTCGACCGCAGCAGCCGGTCGGCGGTGGTCGAAAACAATCACGAGCAGCGCATGCAGGCCGCCCTGAAGCATTTGCAGACGGCTGCCCGAATCGATCTCGACGCGACGCTCGCTGCCTGGGAGCGCAGCTATATCGAAGCCGCTCTCGAACTGTGCGCCGGCAATGTCAGTTGCGCTGCCCGCCGCCTTGGCATCAACCGCACCACGCTCTACAACCGCATGGAAAGTTGGCACCGTTCATGAGCCTCTATCTCGAGCATTTCGGCCTGCGCGAGCCGCCTTTCCGCATCACGCCGCATACCGATTTCTTCTTCACCGGCGCCAATCGCGGCCCGACGCTCGAGGCGCTGATCTACGCCATCACCCAGGACGAGGGCATCGTCAAGGTGACCGGCGAGGTCGGCAGCGGCAAGACCATGCTCTGCCGCATGCTGCTGGAACGCCTGCCGGCGGACGTCGAATCGCTCTACCTGGCCAACCCGTCGCTGTCGCGCCACGAGATCCTCGGCGCCATCGCCGACGAACTGGGAATTCCCGCCGACGGCAAGACCACGCACTCGATGATACGCACGCTGCAGGATGCTCTGGTCGAACGCTACGCCGCCGGCAAGCGGGTGGTCATCCTGATCGACGAGGCGCACGCCATGCCGGCCGAGTCGCTCGAGGAAATCCGCCTACTCTCGAATCTGGAATCGAAAGCCACCAAGCTGCTGCAGATCGCCCTCTTCGCCCAGCCGGAACTCGACGAGCGCCTCGCCGCCAACGACATGCGGCAACTGCGCGAGCGCATCACCCAGCACTTCAACCTGGCGCCGCTGAAGGTTGCCGAAGTCGGCGGCTACATCGAATTCCGGCTGCGCGCCGCCGGCTACCGCGGACCGACCCCGTTCACGGCCCGTGCCATCGACCAGATAACGAAAATCTCCGAGGGACTCTCCCGGCGCATCAACATTCTGGCCGACAAGGCGCTGCTCGCCGCCTATTCGGGGGGAACGCACCAGGTCGATGTGGCCGAGGTCAGGATTGCCGCACAGGATGCCCGGTTCGCGCCGCTTCAGAAGGACGCCGGCGGCAGACTGGTGCCGACCCTCAAGATCGCGATTGCACTGCTAATGACGCTGGCCATGGCCGCCCTCGCCTATGCCCTTTGGCCAAAGCTGCCGGCCGGCAGCCCGGCGGCGGCACTGCCGCCGGGCGAACCGGCTTCGGTGGCGGTACCCGTTGCGCCAGCGGCCGCAGCCGCGCCCGCCAAGCCAACCGCAAAGGTTGCGGCGCGGCCGGTCGCCGACGGCTCGACCCTGATCGCCCGGCACACGGCCCTCTATGCCGATTGGCTCGCCACTGCCCCCGCCGACCACTACTTCATCCAGTTGACTGCCAGAGGCGCAAACCACACCGAAGATATCGAGAGGTTTCTGTCCCGCGCCCGCCAGTGGCTCGAACCGGGGGAACTGCGGGTCTATGTGGCCGGCAGCGCGGAGAATGGCCAGATCGGCGTCATCTACGGCGAATACCCGACACGGGCGGCCGCCTGGGACGCCACGCGAGCCTTTCCGGAAGAGATCCGCCGCATGCGTCCTTACCCGCGTCCAGTGAGCGCGCTACAATGATGACATCGTCACCGGACATCCGGTCGGCGCCGGAAGTGGCACGTTGTGCTAGCATGCCGGCATCCTGCAACGTTGCCTTAACCTGCTCGAAAGAAAGCCTTTTCGGATGAAATACGGTTTCCTCGGTGCAACCCTGTTGTCGCTGCTGCTCGGCGCCTGCCAGGCGCCGACGCCGCAACAGCCGCTGGCCGGTCACATCAGCAGCGAGAACACGGCAATGCGGGGCGGAGGCGAGATTCCGGCACCGGTCCAGCAGACGCTGGCACTCCCGAAGCCGCGCGCCCAGGCCAAGGCGGAAACCTACAGCGTCGTCGTGAACAACGTGCCGGTGCGCGACCTCCTTTTCGCGCTGGCCCGGGACGCCAAGGTCAATGTCGATATCCACCCCGGCATCACCGGGACCGTTTCGCTCAACGCGATCAATCAGACCCTGCCGCAACTGCTGACCCGCATCTCCAAGCAGGTCGACATGCGTTTCGAGCTCGACGGCCCGAATCTCGCGGTGATGCCGGATTCGCCCTACCTCAAGCACTACAAGGTCGACTACGTGAACATGGCGCGCACCGTGACCGGCACGGTGTCGACCAACACCCAGATCAACACCAATCAGCCGGGCGGGCCCGGCGGCACCGGTGCCTCGCCGACCGCCACCGGCTCGGCGAACGTCTCCAACACGTCGATCCAGAACAACTCGAGGAACATGTTCTGGGAACAACTCGAGAAGAACATCAAGGACATCCTGCACGAGACCGACAAGGTTTTCCCCGAAGGGTCGAGCGAAACCTTGATCGAGCAGGCCAATGCGCAGACCGCGACCGGGGCGGCGGCGCTGCCGCAGGGCAGCGGGTCGCGCGCGGCGCAGGCAATCGCCGGCGCCTTGCAGGCGAACCCGTCGCCGGCTTCGGCAAGCCAGGCGACCGGAAGCTCGATGGTGCGCCGCAGCACCTTCCGCGAGGCCGCCTCGGTCATCATGAATCCGGAAAGCGGCGTCGTCACCGTGCGCGCGACATCGCGCCAGCATGAAAAGATCCAGGAGTTCATCGACCGCGTGACCACCTCGTCGCGCCGCCAGGTGCTGATCGAGGCGACCATCGTCGAGGTTCAGCTCAGCGAGGGCTACCAGCAGGGCATCGAGTGGACCAAGGTGATCAACGGGGCCACCGGCGCAGGCTTCTCCCTGACGCCGGCGTCGATCAACTCCAACGTCGGCAACGCGCTGACGCCATTCACGCTGGCCTACAATAACCAGCAGACCAATTTCGAGATCAACAGCATCGTCAACATCCTGCAGGCCTACGGCACCGCCAAGGTGTTGTCGAGCCCGCGCCTGTCGGTGATGAACAACCAGACCGCACTGCTCAAGGTGGTCGAGAATTTCGTGTACTTCAACGTCAAAGCCGACACCACGTCCACGGTCAACGTCGGCACCACCGTCGCCGTGACGACGACGCCGCAGTCGGTTTCCGTCGGCCTGGTGATGACGGTCACGCCGCAGGTGAGCAGCGGCGACGCCGTCATCCTCAACGTGCGGCCGACCATTTCCAGCATTTCCGAACTCAAGGAGGATCCCAATCCGAGCATCCCGGCCGGCATCAAGAACTACGTGCCGCAGATCCGCACGCGCGAGATCGAATCGGTGATGCGCGTCAGCAGCGGCGAAGTCGCCGTCCTCGGCGGACTGATGGAGGATAGCGTCAACTGGAAGACCGGGCGCGTCCCGCTGGTCGGCCAGATCCCGCTGATCGGCGAACTCTTCAATACGCGCAACAACGCGGCGACCAAATCGGAACTGGTCATCTTCCTGCGTCCGGTGATCATCCGCGACCCGAGCCTGAGCGGCGACTACGCCGGCTACCGTTCGCAGCTTCCCGGCGACGACTTCTTCAGCCAGACGCGCGAAGCACAACCTTTGAACAACTTCCCCGACCCCTCCAGGCAGCAATGAGCCTGTTGATGGACGCCCTGAAACGGGCCGAAGCGAGCAAGCAGGAAGCTGCACGGGCGGCTGCCGGGCATGAAGCGCCTCCAACGGCTGCCGGCGACATGACTCTGGAGCCGCTGACTGCGTCCGGCGCCGGCGGACCTTCGCTGCCCGAACTTGCCGCCCACATCGATGCCCTCGATGCCGATCTCGCGACAACCCCTCCGCTGCGGCGCCCTTCGCCGGCACCGCAGGCACGGCCGGCACCCGGCATCCCGGAGCCCGAAGACATCAACCTGGCCGCAGCACGCAACGCTTTCGCCGCCAAGCTGCAGGAGCCGCCCTCGCGGCGTCCGATGTGGCTGGCGCTGGGCACCCTCGGCGTCGCGATGGTCGGCATCGGGGCTTACGTCCTGTATCAGACGCAATCGCTGAGCAGCGGTTCGCTGACTTCCCCCGCCGGCGGGCCCGCCGCGGTCGCCCAGCGTCCGCCCCCGTCCGCCGCCCCGCCGCCGGCCCCGCCGCCGGCCCTGCCGCTGAACCCATCGGCAACACCAGCCAATCCGGCCCAGGTTTCCCAGTCGACCGCGGCAGCCCCACCCGCCGCAACGCGACCGGCCTTTTCGGCCCACGCCGAATCCGCCGAAAACCTGGCCCCCGGCGAAGGACGAAATGCCGCGCCTACCATCCGCCTGACCCGCTCGCGACCCGAACCCGACGTCAACGTCGAAGCCGGCTACGCCAGCCTGCGGAGCAATCAAATCGATACGGCGCGCCACGATTACGAACGCGCACTGAAGGTCGATCCGAACAACGTCGATGCGCTGCTGGCGCTGGCTGCCATCGCCCAGCGCCAGGGACGCTTCGCCGATGCCGACCGCTACCGGCAACGCGCCATCGATGCCGACCCGCGCGATCCGGCGGCCCAGGCGGCCAGCCTCGGCAGCAACGCGAGCGGCGACCCGCTGGCCAATGAAAGCCGCCTGAAAACGCTGCTCGCCAACCAGCCGGAATCGGCGCCGCTGAATTTTGCCCTGGGCAACCTCTATTCACGCCAGAACCGCTGGTCCGAGGCGCAGCAGGTCTATTTCAACGCCGTGGCCGCCGATGCCGACAACCCGGACTACCTGTTCAATCTGGCGGTCAGTCTCGATCATCTGCGCCAGCCCAAACTCGCCGCCCAGCACTACCGTCTGGCCCTCGACGCAGCACAGCGGCGCCCGGCCGCCTTCGACCGCGACCGGGTCAAGCTTCGCCTGGCCGAACTTCAGCCCTGACGACGAACCGATCATGAACGATTACGCCGGGCACCACCGCCCGTTGGGCCAGATCCTCATGACCAAGGGCATCCTGTCCGAGGATCAGTTGCGCATCGCGCTGCTGGAGCAGATGAAGTCCAACCAGCCGATCGGCAAGTTGCTGATTTCGCTCGGCTTCGTCTCGGAGACAACCCTGCGCGAGGCGCTTTCGGAGAGCCTGGGCCGCCAGAGCATCGATCTCTCGAACGCCATTGTCGACCCGCAGGCGCTGAAGCTGGTGCCGCGCGATATCGCCACGCGCCACCACCTGCTGCCGCTCGATTTCGATGCCGCCAACCACCGGCTCACGGTGGCGATCGCCGACATCGACAACATCGTCGGCCTGGACCGGGTACGCGCGCTGCTCCCCGAAAGCGTCGAGATCGATCCGCTGATCGCCGGCGAGTCCGAAATCGACCACGCCATCGACCAGTATTACGGTTACGAACTGTCGATCGACGGTATCCTGCAGGAAATCGAGACTGGCGAAATCGACTGGAAAAGCCTTTCGGCCACCGATGACGAGTACAGCCAGCCGGTCGTCCGCCTGATCGATTCGATCCTCACCGATGCCGTCAAGCGCGACGCATCGGACATCCACTTCGAGCCGGAAGCCAACTTCCTGCGCATACGGTATCGCATCGACGGCATGCTGCGCCAGATCCGCGCCCTGCACAAGTCGTACTGGCCGGCGATGACGGTACGCATCAAGGTCCTGAGCGGCATGAACATCGCCGAGATGCGCGCGCCGCAGGACGGCCGCATCGGGCTCACCGTCTCGGGGCGCCAGGTCGATTTTCGCGTCGCCTGCCAGCCCACCATCAACGGCGAGAATATCGTGCTGCGGGTTCTCGATCGCCAGAAGGGCATCGTACCGCTGGAGAATCTCGGCCTCGCCGAGGAACATCTGTACCGTCTGAAACTGATGATCGCCCGCCCCGAGGGCATCATCCTGGTCACCGGCCCGACCGGCAGCGGCAAGACGACGACGCTTTACTCGGTCCTCAACCACATCAACTCCGAGGGCATCCACATCATGACCCTCGAAGACCCGGTCGAGTACCCGATGGCGCTGGTGCGCCAGACCTCGGTCGCCGAAACCGCCAAGCTCGATTTCGCCAACGGCATCCGCTCGATGATGCGCCAGGATCCGGACGTCATCCTGGTCGGTGAAATCCGCGACGCCGATACCGCCGACATGGCATTTCGCGCCGCGATGACCGGGCACCAGGTCTATTCGACTTTGCACACCAACTCGGCCATCGGCACCATCCCGCGCCTGCTCGACATCGGCGTTCTGCCCGACATCATGGCCGGCAACATCATCGGCATCGTCGCCCAGCGCCTGATCCGCCGTCTGTGCGACCACTGCAAGTCGCCCTACTACGCCGAATCGCACGAGATGCATCTGATCGGCTCGCCGCCCGAAGGGTCGCGCACGGTCCTCTTCCGCCCGACCGGTTGCGAGCGCTGCGATTTCCAGGGCTACCGCGGCCGCATTGCGATCATGGAACTGCTGCGCATCGATTCCGGCATCGACGAACTGATCGCCCGCCGCGCGACGATGCACGAAATACGCAGCCGCGCGCTCGAGCAGGGCTTCATCACGCTGGCCGACGACGGCATGCGCCGGGTTCTCAACGGCACGACGTCGCTCGAGGAACTCGGGCGCGTCATCGACCTGACCGACCGGATGTAGCCATGCTCTTCGACTACAAGGCAGTCAGCATGGAAGGGCGCATGGTCTTCGGACGAATCGACGCCATCAACCTCGTCGACCTCGAAATGCGCCTCAAGCGCATGGACCTCGACCTGGTTACGGGCAGGCCGATCGACCACCACACATTATTTGGCAGCCGGAAGATTCCGCGTCCCGAACTGATCAACTTCTGCTTCCATCTGGACCAACTCGCGCGCGCCGGCGTACCGATCCTCGAAGGCCTCGCCGATCTGCGCGACTCGATCGAGAACCCCCGATTTCGTGAAGTCATCGCCGGCCTGATCGAGAGCATCGAAGGCGGCCAGACCCTGTCACAGGCCATGGCCGGGCATCCCGCCGTGTTCAGCAAGGTCTTCGTCAGCCTGATCCGCTCCGGCGAAGCCACCGGCCAGTTGCCGGAAGTGCTGAGCAGCCTCAACGAATCGCTCAAGTGGGAAGACGAACTGGCGTCACACACCAAGAAGCTGCTGATGTACCCGGCATTTGTCGGCACCATCGTCCTCAGCGCCACCTTCTTCCTGATGATCTACATGGTGCCGCAGCTGAAGCAGTTCGTGAAGAACATGGGCCAGGCCCTGCCGCCGCAGACGAAGCTTCTTTTCTTCGCCTCCGACCTGCTGGTCGGCTACTGGTGGCTATTCCTGAGCGTCCCGGTGCTGGTCGTCGTCGCCGCGCAGTTGGTCCTGCGCAGCAATCCCATCGCCCGCCTGCGGCTAGACGGAATGAAGCTGGCCCTACCCATCTTCGGGCCGATCCTGAAGAAGATCATCCTCTCGCGCTTCGCCAACACCTTCGCCATGCTCTACGCTGCCGGCATCCCGATCCTGGAATCGATCCGCACGACCCAGGACATCGTCGGCAACCGGATGGTCCGCAAGGCTCTGGTCAGGGTCGAGCAGTCGATCCGCGAGGGCCAGAACGTGGCCGGCGCCTTCCATGACGCCGGACTGTTCCCGCCGCTCGTCGTGCGCATGCTGCGGGTCGGCGAGAATACCGGCGGCCTCGACAAGTCGCTGCGCAACGTCAGCTACTTCTACAATCGCGACGTCAAGGAATCGGTCGAAAAGGCCCAGACCCTGATCGAACCGATGCTGACCCTCTTCATGGGCGCCCTGCTGGGCTGGATCATGCTCTCGGTGATCGGACCGGTCTACGACGTCATCAGCAAGATCAAGACGTGATTCCGCGCCGCCTCCTCTACCTCGACACCCAGCGCCTGACGACCCATGTCTGGCAACGTGGGATGTTGCGGCCGGAAGGCGTCTTCGAGATGCGCCCGGAGGAGTTCACGCGGTTCACGGACTACCTGCGCTCCCACCGCAACAGCCATTTCCGGATACTGGTCAATGTCGCCGAGGAAGGACACGAACTCGAAACGATTCCGTTCCTGCAGGGCGCGGACCGCAAGGCGCTGATCACGCGCAAGCTGGGGCAGCATTTTCTCGGGTCCCCGCTGGCCACCGCCATATCGCTCGGCTACGAGAAGCGCAAGCGCAAGAATGAGAAGCTTCTGCTCTCGGCACTGACCAACCCGGCCCACTTCGAGCCGTGGCTGAAGTGCCTGGAGGAAGCGGATGCGGCGTTGGCGGGCATCTACACGGTGGCGCAGCTGGGCGGCAACCTGCTCAGGAAGCTCGGCAAGTCCGCTCCCCGCGCCCTGTTGCTGACCTTTCAGGACCACTCGATCCGTGAGAGCTACCTGGTCGATGGCCAGCCGCTGTTCTCGCGCATGGCTCCGCTATTCGACAGCAGCATTGCCGGCCTCGCCTCGCGCTTCGCCTCCGAGGCCAACAAACTCCACCAGTACCTGCTCGCCCAGCGCCATGTCGGGCGCAACGAAGACTTGCCAGTCTATGTTCTGGCCCACCCGCAGGCAGTTCCGGCAGTCCGTCAATCGTGCCGCGACATACCCAACCTCGGCTTCGAGATCATCGACAGCCACCACGCAGCCCACCGGCTCGACCTCAAAAGCCTGCCCGACGACAGCAGCAGCGAACTGCTGTTCCTGCACCTGTTGGCCACCGCGGCCCCGCGCCAGCAATTCGCCGGTGATGACCACCGCCACGATTTCCACATTTCGCAGATCCGCTACGGACTGCTCGCACTCGGCGCCACCGCCGTCCTTGGCGGGGCACTGTTCGTGGCCAAGCAACTCTACGACGCCAGCACCATGCGCGAGGAAGCTCAGGTTCTGGCACGCAGCGAAGCCGACCTCAACTGGCGTTACCGGGAAATTTCCGCCACCTTCCCGCAACTGGGCATCGACAACGAAACCCTGCGCCGCGTCACCAATCGCCAGAGCGAACTTGTCAGGAAGCAGCGTCTTCCGGACGACGCCTACCGCCTGGTCAGCCGCGCACTGAACGAAGCGCCGAACGTCCATCTCGAGACGCTTGAATGGTCGCTCGGCGAGAGCACGCCGGCATCGGGCGCCGCAGCGCCCGGAAAGGCCACGGCGCTGCCCGACGCGAAGGCCGAAACAATCACCTTGAGCGGCTCGATTCGCCTTGGACCGACCGCAACGGCACGACAGACACTGGCCACCTTCGAGCATTTTGTCGAAATGTTGCGGGTCGACCGCGACAGCGATGTCAACGTCCTGCAGCAGCCGTTCGACATCGAATCGGGGCGTGCCCTGCGCGGCGGCGACATCGAGACAGAGGGCGCGCCCCCGCGCCAGTTCACGGTCCAGATCGTGCGTAGGGTGACATCATGAAACTCGTGGCCCGCGACTTCAGGAAGATCGTGTGGTTTGCCCTGCTCGCCGGGCTGCTGATCGGCCTGGCGATCGCCGCCGGCTTCTGGAGTACCGGCGGCACGAGCAAGGCGCGGGTGGAACGCGATGCGGCGGCGGCGCGCAAGCTGGAGATCGAGAAGCGCCTGGGCCGGGTGCGAACCGAGGAGCAGGAGATCAAGGCGCGTACCCAGCAGTTCCAGCAGATGGAGCTTGCCGGCATGATCGGGCCGGAGAAGCGGCTCGAGTGGACCGAACTTCTGCGCGACCTCCAGCGCCGGTTGCGGCTTCCGGGCATGAATTACGAGTTCGGACCGCAAGTTCCGCTCGAAAGCGCTGCCGGGGCCGACTACGCCTTTTACAGCAGCCAGTTGAAGATCCAGTTGCGGGTACTGCATGAGGAAGACCTGCTCAACTTCGTCGCGCAGTTGCAGAAGGAGGCCAAGGCGCTGGTCGTCCTGCGCGGGTGCAAGCTTTCCCGCCTGCCGGGCGGAAGCACGGCCAGGGATGCCGCGCAACTGGTCGGCGAATGCACCATGGAATGGATCACCCTGCGCCGCGCCAGCGGGACCAGACAGCCATGAGAAGACACCATCTGTCCGTCCTTGTGCTGGCTCTCGCCGCCCTGCCAGCTTGGCCGCAGAGCGAACCGTTGGGCCGCCTGTTCTTCACCCCGCCGCAGCGCGCGGCGCTCGACCGTGAGCGCCTCCTCGGAATCAGCCAGCGCCCGAGCGGCCTCGATGGCGATGCGAGTTACACGTTCAACGGCGAGGTGCGTCGCAGCAGCGGCAAGAACACCCGCTGGATCAACGGCGAACCGCAGACGGCTGGTGGCCGCGGCCCCGGGGTGCCCGCCGGCGACACCTATCACCCCGCCACCGGGGAGCACGAAAGCCTGCTCGGCGGCGGCACGATCGTCATCCAGCGCAAGCCGCCGGCGCAATGACCCGCCAGCGGATACCAGCGGGGAAAAGCCAGTCGGGAGTCGCGCTGATCATGCTTCTCGTGGTGCTAATCCTTGCCGGCAGCTATGCCTTCTATCGGAGCAACAACTTCGGCTTTGGGCGCAGCCAGCAAGACGCCAAACTGGTTACCACCCTCGCCCGCGCCAAGGAAGCTTTAATCGCTTACGCTGTGACCGATGACAAACGTCCCGGGCGCATGCTTTGCCCGGATATTATTGGTGACGGGGTCTCGCCGATACTGACCCGTGATGACTGCAATGGCTGGGTATCGGGGGGGCCTGATGTTTATTCCGGATGGCTTCCCTGGAAAACGCTTGATTTGCCAGAACCAACCGATGATTATGGGACCAAGTTCCGCTACGCTGTGTCGCGATTTTTTGGCGGCGATCGAAAGACCCCTGGATTAAACAGCGATACCGCCACATCGTTACGGTTTGGAGTTTCAGTCGGCTCAGCCAGCAACGACGTCGTTGCCGTCATTATCGCCACAAGGGGGGCGCTGGATACACGCAATGCGGATGGTGACGAATACTATTTCTCCGGCACCTCGCAATCATCCGATGACAACGATGTCATCGCCGTGATCACCCGCCAGGAATTGATGGCCGCGGTTGAAAAGCGTATTGCCAATGAACTCAGAACCTGTCTCGAACAACACGCCACAAACATCATTGACAACCCTGGGCAAACCTACCCGTGGCCCGCGCCCCTCTCCAACGATATCTTCAAGGGCGCCGCAAAAAGTTTGTTTGGCATGGTCCCCTCCACCCAACCTGGCGGTAGCGCCGATGAATTGTTGCAGAAATCGGTCAGTGACCTCAACAACGCGAAAATAGCCTTGGAATCGGCGTCGACCGCAACGGCCCAACTGGCAGCCATCCAACAGATACAAGAAGTCGCTTCTTATGCGAGGTCATTATTCGACCGTTTGTATATTCTGGCAGCCGATCTTGTTTCCAAAGCCGACGCCGCAGCCAGCGCATTCAGCTCGGTGGATGCCAGCATCTCGCCCATCTTGACAAATAGCACGACGTTCAAAGCCGGCGCAACTGCCATTCCAGCAGCTATCGCCAGCACCCTGCCATCGCTTGGCGCCCTGCAAGAATCTTTAACCAATAACGGTTTCGATATATTCCTCGATGAACTGGAAACACAGAACTCGTCGCTGAACACATTGATTGCCACTGCCGCCGCCAGCCCCTCCGCAAAAAGTTTCGGCGCACTGCAAACCCAAGCCAACTTTCTCAAACGAGAAACGCTGGGTACCGTCTACACCCCCAATCCGGAGCTAGCCAATTTGCTGACGGTTGCGACCAACGCAGCGACAGCAGCCGTCAACGCCGTAAAGGCAGCCAAGGCGTCGCCCAGCGATACCACGCTTGCCAACCTTGCCGTTACAAGCGCGACCGATCTGTCCGCTGCCAACCAGGCGCTCGCACAAACCATAAAGGCCAGCCACCTCACCGTCGATTCAGCCGAGGTCACCTACATGGCCGATGTCGCAAATGGCGCGCTCACCGCCTTTTCAGCAAACGCCGCCGTGGACACCACCAGCGTCCTACTCACCGCCCTCGAATCGGCAAATGCCTTGGTAACGTCTGTGACAACAGGCTCGGTTACAGTACTCGCCACGCGCACATCCGCACTCGATACTCTGCAAGCAAGTATTGATGCCGCAAAAGCTGGCAACAACATTTCACGCATTCAGGCTGCAAGCGCGGCGGCAATCGCCAATTTGAGAACCCTGGTCACCGCAATGGAAAACAATGGCGACAATATTCTCCTGGAAACACTCAAGGCCGCCGCCACGCAGCTACAGACCGGGGCACAAACCCCGCCCGCCACGCTGACCGCTGGACAGGGATTGCTTGCTACGGTAAATGGCGTCAAGTCGTGGGCCGAGATTATTTCAGCGTATGCAGAAGACATTGCCCAAAAATCCAGGAGAGGCACGAGCGCCGCTGACGACAGCGACACCTCGGCCTATACGGCGGCACGTCAGCTACTCGCAAGCATTGATGGCAGCACCGGCTCCATCGCGAGATTGGAGGCCTATATCGGTGCTCCTACAGATACCGCCAAACAGTCGGATGCGGTGGCGGCGTTAGCGAAAACGCAATTGCAACTCGCAAAGACGATCAGCGCCGCCAATCAACTTGATACCCTTCTGGAATCTGGTTTGGCGCAGGCAGCCATGCCAACACGCTGGTACGGAAAAGCATGCACCCCTTGGAAGCCGCCAACCGGCACCGATACCTGGTGGGTAAGCAACGAATGGGCGAAGTTCTTCTTCTATCAAATCAGCGAGCGTATCCGCCCAACAACTGGAAACCTGAGGGTTAATAACTCCAGTGACAAATATCGCGTCGTTACAATCAGCGCCGGCAAGGTGCTCAATACCCAAAACCGTTCGACACGAACAATCGCCAACTTTCTCGAAAAGGAGAATGCCGATCCCACCCGGGATGGGGATGCAACAAATCCGGTCAAAGCATTTGTCGGCGGCCCACCCGTACCTGATGTATTCAATGACCGGCTAGCGTATTAATGTGAAACGCCAAGACAAACACAAACTCGTATCCTATACAATACAACCATGTGCATGAATACGATCTTCACCACGCATGCATTCGATGCCTGGTTTTGTAATCTCAAGGACAAACAGGCCCAAAAGCGCATTCAAGCGCGTATCGACAGAGCGGAAGACGGCAATTTCGGGGATTGCGAGCCGGTTGGTGAAGGCGTGTTCGAGATGCGGATACACTGTGGACCCGGATACCGCATTTATTTTACGAAGCGCGGGATTGAAATCATCGTTTTGTTGGCTGGTGGCGACAAAGGCAGCCAATCGAAAGACATCAAGATCGCACTCGAACTGGCCAGAAAACTGTAAGAGGTCACCATGGAAGCCATCAAACTAAAAAAATGGGATAGTGCAGAGCACCTCAAAAGTGATGAAGACATGGCGCTTTATCTTGAAGCCTGTCTCGAAGAAGCGGGGAGCGATGCTGCCTTCATTGCCAAAGCGCTCGGTACGATTGCCCGTGCCAAGGGCATGACGCAACTGGCCAAGGAAACCGGGCTAGGCAGGGAAAGCCTGTATAAAGCACTTTCCGGGGAAGGCAATCCCAGCTTCTCGACCATCCTTAAGGTCATTTCCGCCTTGGGCATCAAGCTTCATGCAGAACCCGCCAGAACTTAACGACCAGCAGACCCGGCCATCACGCCGCCGGAGCTTCTTGTACTCAGGTTTCACGCTGGTCGAACTGGCGATTGTCCTCGTCATCGTCGCCCTGCTGGCCGGCGGATTGATGGTCGGCATCGCGGCCCAGCGCAACGCCGCGGAGAATATCGATGCCCAACACCAACTGGAAAGCATTCGCGAGGCGCTACTGGGATTCGCAATGGCCAATGGCCGCCTGCCCTGTCCGGCCCTTCCCGCTCTAGCCAGCACAGATATAAATAATGCTGGAAAGGAAAATTGCGCTCAGCCATTTGGAGTAGTGCCTTGGGTAACTTTGGGCTTGCCCGAAGCGGATCCTTGGGGAAACCGCTTCACCTATTTCGCAAGCAACCAATTCACCGCCGTACCCACTGGCGGAGCATTAGCAAGCTTTAACCTTTCCACAGGCATCGCTCCAAATAGCACTGCCGGATTAGCCAATATCAAAGATGGCAACGGAAACGTTATCGCATCGGACCTTCCAGCGGTCATCGTTAGCCACGGCAGCCATAGTGCGGGCGCTTGGCAACCCAGTGGAGATCAATTGCCGGGCGCCACAGGCGACGAACTGGAAAATGCCAACACTACCTTGACCTTCATTTCCCACACACCAAGCAATGGCTTCGACGATCTTGTAACGTGGATCGTCCCGAGCATCCTCAAGTCGAAGATGGTCGCAGCCGGACGGCTGCCGTGACGGACTAGGCCGTCTCTTCCTTCGGGTCGCGCGCCATCAGCAGCTCGAGTTCCTCGCTGGCGCTGACCCGGCCGTCGAGGACGGCGGCGATGGCCCGAGAAATGGGCATGTCCACATTCAGTTCGGCAGCCAGACGCTCCACCTCGCGGGCGGTATAGACTCCCTCGGCGACATGCCCGAGCTCGTGCAGGATATCCGGCAGCGCCTTGTTTGCCGCCAGCGCCAGGCCGACACGCCGGTTGCGCGAGAGGTCGCCGGTGCAGGTGAGGATCAGGTCGCCCATGCCCGCGAGACCCATGAAGGTGTCGCGATGGGCGCCGAGCGCCACGCCGAGCCGGGCGATTTCCGCCAGACCGCGCGTCATCAACGCGGCACGCGAGTTGAGTCCGAGCCCGAGGCCGTCGCAAACGCCGGTGGCGATGGCCATCACGTTCTTCACCGCGCCGCCGACTTCGACACCGATCAGATCGTCGTTGGCATAGACGCGCAGGCGCCGGGTGTGCAACTGGCGCGCGGTGTCCACGGCAAACCGGTGATCGCTCGATGCCAGCGTCACGGCCGTCGGTTGCCCGGCGGCGACTTCCTCGGCAAAACTCGGCCCGGAAAATGCGCCGCAAACGGCCTGCGGGCCGAGCACTTCGGCAACCACCTGATGGGGCAGCTTGCCGCTATCCGCCTCGAAACCCTTGCACACCCACAGCAGGGGCGCCGTGCAGCCGGCCTCCTTCAGTCGCCCGGCGGTCGGGCGCAGGCCGGCAATCGGGGTCGCCACGACCAGAAGCTGTGCATCGGCAACCGCGGCGGCAAAGTCGGTTTCGACGCGGACCGCGTCCGGTAGCCGGTGGCCGGGAAAAAAGCGGTGGTTTTCGCGGGTCTCGACGAGGTCGACCGCGACATCGTCCTCGCGTGACCAGAGGGTGACCTCATGCTTGCCGGCAAAGGCGATGGCCAGCGCGGTACCCCACGCCCCGGCACCAAGCAAGGCGATCTTCACAGGCCCCAGACCTGTGTCGAGCGAACGTAGCCGGTAGTGCCGTCGCGGTGACGGACCTTGGCCCAGCCCGGCGCTGCCGGCTCGAGAAAGTCCACCACAACCCACTTGTCGAGTTCGCCGACCACCGGCGCATCCGCCTTGTCCGACTGCCGGATCTCGGCGCGGGGCGCGGTGACCACCAGGGTGCGGCGCTCGCCGACATTGCGCGCCTCGATCCAGGCCATCGTGCCTTCCGCGTCGCGTACCTTGAACCAACCTTCGACCCGCACCACCACCTCGAGCGGCGTTTGCGCCCGGATCAGGTAGAGCTTCTTGCCTTTCTGCGACGGCGAGTCGTAAAGAACCGCCACCGGCGCCTCGACCGAACGAAAGTCAAGGGCCAGCGCCGTTCCGGCGGCGCCGATCAGGGCGAAAGCGGCAATGGCCTGGCGCCACATGGTCAGGCCTTACTGAATCGGAACTTCGGTCGGGGCCGACGCCTGTTCCTGCAGGCGCTGCATGTACATGGCCTCGAAATTCACCGGCTGCAGGACGATCGGCGCAAAGCCGGCGCGGGTCACGGCGTCGGAAACGGCCTCCCGCGCATACGGGAACAGGATGTTCGGGCAGGCGACGGCAATCAGCGGTTCGACCTGCTCATCGGGGACGTTCACGATCCGGAAGATGCCGGCCTGGCCGATTTCAACCAGAAAGACCGTCCTGTCCTCCAGTTTGGTGGTTACCGTGACGGTGAGCACCACTTCGTAGGCGCCTTCCCCGAGAGCCCTGCCGGCGGTTCCGAGCTGGATCTCGACCTGCGGCGCCTCGCGCTCGAGGTAGATCTCCGGCGCATGGGGCACTTCGACGGAAAGATCCTTGACGTAGAGCTTCTCGATGCCGAAGACCGGCTGTTCGTCTTGTTCCATGATTCTCTTTCAGGTGATAAATCGGTTGTCAGGCGCCGTCGAGCAGCGGCCGCAGCTTGCCGGCGCCATCGAGGGCACTCAGGTCGTCGAAACCGCCGACATGGGTGTCCCCGATATAGATCTGCGGTACGGTCCGACGCCGGGTCTTGTGCATCATTTCATCGCGTTTTCCGGGGTCGAGATCGATGCGGACTTCCTCGATCGCGGTCACCCCCCGCGCCTTGAGCAGCAGCTTGGCGCGGGTGCAGTAGGGGCAGACCGCCGTGGTATACATCAGGATGCGGGCGCTCATCGGTTGCGCGTCCCCTTCTTGACCGGATAACCGGCGCCCACCCAGGCATCGATGCCGCCCGAAAGATTATTGACCTTGGCGAAGCCCAGCTTCCGGAGTTCGCCGCAGGCCTTCCCGGAACGCATGCCGGACGCGCAGCAGACAATCACCGGCTTGTCCTTGAAACGCTCGATCTCGTTGATGCGATCGGCGAGCTTGGCGAGCGGGACATTCTTCGCGTCAGGCAAATGCCCGGCGGCGAACTCTTCGGCTTCGCGCACGTCGATCACCTGGGCATCCTCACGGTTGATCAGCAGGGTGGCTGCCGCCGGATTGACGTCGTTCGCCCCGGACCCCATGAGCATGGGCAGGATCAGCGCGACGCCGCTGACCACGACGAGGGCGATCAGCAGAATGTTCTGGTAGATGAAATCCATCGGCACCGGGCTATTCCTCCACGCCGCAGAAGACTTCGCGCATCATGCCGACGAGTTGCAGGATGCGCTGATCGCCGACCCGGTAGTAAACCCGGTTGGCGTCCTTGCGCGTAAGCAGGACATCCTTTTCGCGCAGGATGGCCAGATGTTGCGATATGTTGCTCTGCGACGTACCGACGGCAGCGACGATTTCCTGGACGCAGGCCTCCTGATCGCCGATCACGCAGAGGATCTTCAGACGCAGCGGGTGGGCGATGGATTTCAGCGCGCGAGCCGCCAACTCGATGTCTTCCTGCTTGTCGATCAGGTTGAAGGTGACCTTATCCATAAGGGAACCCCGATTTCGTCAAAAGCTCATTATAAAATACTGGCTTGCGTTTCACAGGCCTTAATCATCATCAAGCCGGACTCGGGCATGAATCATTTCCTAACCCACCGCCCGCGCTCGTGTCCCCGTCCCGGAGCATACCGTTGCCGGAGAACGGGCGGCAGGTTCTCGTTCCCGTCAGTGCGGCGGACGGGACCCGGACATTGACCAAGCCCACGATCGCGGCGTTCATCGCCGCCGTTCTGCTGTGCGCGCACCCCGGCCCGGTCAACGCGGCCCGGGACAAGGCCAGGAACGCCGCGGCATCGCCGGAGATCTCCGAGAAGCAGTCTGATCTTGGCGAATTGCGCAACCGCATCGAAAGCCTGCGCAAGGATCTCTCGGCCAGCGAGGAAAACAAGGCCGATGCCGCGGACCGCCTGCGCGAATCGGAGCGCCAGATATCCCGCCTACAGCGCGAGTTGCACGAACTCGGGCAACAGCGCGGTCAACTTCAGAAGAAGCTGCAAAATCTGGAACAGCAGTCGAAGGAGCTGGCCGCGACGCTGAGCCAGCAGCAGAACCAGCTCGACAGTCTGCTCTACCGGCAGTACCTGCGCGGCACCCCGGATTCACTGCAACTTCTGCTCAACGGCGACGATCCGAACCAGATGGCGCGCGACCTCCAGTATCTCTCGGCAATCGCGATGACCCGCGCCGAACTGATGAATGAGGTCAGCGTCACGCTGGAGAAGAAGAAGGCCCTTGCCGCGGACGCCAAGGAACGCGCTGACGAGATCAGGGAGATCGAGGCGCAACAGCAACAGCGCCATGGCGACCTGCAGAAGCAGCGCGAAGAGCGCAAGGCCCTTTACGCCCAGGTTTCCGACAAGGTGAAGGCCCAGCGCAAGCAGATCGGCAATCTGCAGCAAGACGAACGCCGGCTGACCGAACTGATCGACCGGCTGTCCCGGATTCTCGCCGCCCAGGCAGCGCAGGCGGCCAAGGCCGCGCGCGAGGCGGAGGCGGCCAGGGCGCGTGCCGCGGAGGCCGCCCGCCTCGCCGAAGCGGCCCGGCAGAAGGAGAAGCCGCGCTCCCGCCCGGGCGACGAAGTGCGGGAAGCGCCGCGCCCGGCGCCGGTCCCCGAACCGGCGCGCCCGAGGGCGGTCGAAGTCGAGAACCATTACGAACCGGCTGCCAGCGACGGCAGCTTCGCGCGCCAGAAGGGCAACCTGCGCCTGCCAGTGCGCGGCACCCTGGCGGGGCGTTTCGGCAGCCCGCGCGATGGCGGCGGCACCTGGCGCGGCCTGTTCATCAAGGCCGGTGCTGGCAGTGACGTCAAGGCCGTGGCCGGCGGACGGGTGGTTTTTGCGGAATGGATGCGCGGTTTCGGCAATCTGCTGATTGTTGACCACGGCGATTCGTATCTTACGATCTACGGCAACAACGATTCCCTGCTCAAACAGGTCGGGCAGGGAGTCAAGGGAGGAGAGACAGTGGCGACCGTCGGCAACAGCGGAGGGAATCCGGATTCCGGTTTATACTTCGAAATTCGCCATCAGGGGAAACCTATCGATCCGATGAAATGGGCAAGTCTGAAATGAGCAAAGTCAAAACAATCAGTTTGGTAGTGGGCGGCTTCGTCGCCGGTGCGATGATCAGCCTGCACGTCCCGGCGCTTGCCGACAAGGACGCCAAGAGTGGCCTGCCGATCGACGAATTGCGCACCTTCGCCGAGGTCTACAGCGGCATCAAGCAGGGCTACGTCGAGCCGGTCGAAGATAAGACGATGATCAACAATGCCATCTCCGGCATGCTGTCCAACCTCGACCCGCACTCGGCCTACCTCGATGCCGACGCTTTCAAGGATCTTCAGGTGGGCACCCAGGGCGAGTTCGGCGGTTTGGGCATCGAAGTCGGCATGGAGGACGGACTGGTCAAGGTTGTATCCCCGATCGAGGACACCCCTGCCTACCGCGCCGGCGTCAAATCGGGCGACCTGATCTTCAAGCTCGACGACACCCCGGTCAAGGGCCTGACGCTGAATGAGGCGGTCAAAAAGATGCGGGGCAAGCCGAAGACGTCGATCAGGCTTTCGATCCTGCGCAAGGGCGAGGCGAAGCCGATCGAATTGACTCTGGTCCGCGAAGTGATCAAGGTCCAGAGCGTCAAGTCCAAGCTGATCGAGCCGGGTTACGGCTGGATTCGCGTCACCCAGTTCCAGGAAAACACCACCGCCGACTTGGCCAGACACCTGACGAACCTCTACAAGGAGGGCAGCCTGCAAGGGCTGGTGCTCGATCTGCGCAATGACCCCGGGGGCCTGCTCAACAGTGCGATCGGCGTTTCCGCAGCCTTCCTGCCGCCCGACGTCAAGATCGTTTCGACCGATGGACGGACGCCGGACGCCAAGCAGGAGTTTCGCGCCCGGCCCCAGGACTATCTGCGCGGCACGCGCGACGATCCGCTCAAGACGATCCCGATCGAGGCCAAGAAGGTGCCCATGGTCATCCTCGTCAACAGCGGCTCGGCATCGGCGTCCGAAATCGTTGCCGGCGCCCTTCAGGATTACAAGCGCGGCATCATCATGGGCACCCAGACCTTCGGCAAGGGATCAGTCCAATCGGTCATTCCTCTGCCCGGCAACACCGCCATCAAGCTGACCACCGCCCGCTACTATACGCCGGAGGGCCGCTCGATTCAGGCCAAGGGCATCGTCCCGGACATCGTCGTCGAGGAGACGGCGAACGGCAGCGGCGCCAGCGGCCGCGTGCGCGAGGCCGATCTCGACCGTCACCTGACCAACGACCGCGACAAAGATGCGGCCAAGGAAGCGCAGAAGCCGCAAGCCAAGCCGGCGGCCAAGACCGGCAAGGATAAGGACAAGGGCGGCAAGGACGAGACCGACGAGGATCCGCTGGCGCGCCTCGAATACGGCAGCAAGAGCGACCATCAGTTCCAGCAGGCCCTGAACCTTCTCAAGGGATTGAAGATCATGCAGAATAAGACCCTGTAGGGAATTCATCGGAGGCATGATGAACAGCGGAGATCTCAGGAAGAATCGCGAGATACTGTTCGCCAAGTTCCCGCCCGGCCAGGTGCCGGAAGCGGCCGACGACCTTCAGCGCATAGAGGATGTCGACGTCCAGCCGAAGTTCGAGAAACGCGCGGTTGGCGTCGGCTACGACGTATCTGTGCACACGCTGCGCGAACTCGACGAGCATCTCATCGACCGTGGCTATCATCTCGACAACACGCTGATGAGCAAGCTGACCCGGGCGCTGGTCTACTACGTCGAGGACACGCAACTGCACAACATGGCCGCCCCGGAGAAGCGTCTCAGACGGTCTTCGCAGGAAGCCTACGTCAAGGCCTGGGAGCACCATCCGCACGGCGACCACGACGATACGCCGCCGGAGTGGCGCGAGTACAAGTGACCGACGAGCAGCTGTTAAGGTACAGCCGCCACATCCTGCTCGACGCGCTCGGTATTGAAGGCCAGGAACGCATTCTCGGGGCCCACGCGCTGGTCGTCGGCGCCGGCGGGCTGGGTTCTCCGGCGGCGCTCTACCTCGCCTCGGCGGGTATCGGCAGGATCACGCTGGTCGATGACGATTGCGTCGACTTCACCAACCTGCAACGCCAGATTCTCCACACCCAGTCACGCATCGGCATGGCCAAGGCCGAATCCGGCCGCCAGGCATTGGCGGCGATCAACCCGGACATCGCCATCGTACCCGTGCAACAGAGGCTTGCCGGCGCCGCGCTGGACGCGCTGGTGGCAAGCGCCGGCGTCGTCCTCGACTGCACCGACAATTTCGCCACCCGGCATGCAATCAACCGCGCCTGCGTGCATCACCGCAAGCCCCTCGTATCGGGCGCCGCCATCCGCTTCGACGGCCAGGTCAGCGTCTACGACCTCGCGCGCGAAGATGCGCCGTGCTACCACTGCCTGTTTCCCGAGGGCGACGATGTCGACGAAGTGCGCTGCGCGGTGATGGGCGTCTTTGCCCCGCTGACCGGCATCATCGGCACGGTGCAGGCGGCAGAGGCGCTGAAGCTGGTCGCCGGCATCGGCGACAGCCTGAGCGGCCGCCTGCTGCTGCTCGATGCGCTGGGCATGGAGTGGCGCACCGTCAGGTTCAGGAAGGACGCCGCTTGCGCCGTCTGCGGCCCTAACGGAAACGCGCGATCAGGCGAATATCTTCGCCAATCTGCCGCAGATCGCGAATCTGCAGGCGGCGCTTGCCGTCCAGCGTAGCCAGTTCCGGCAGCTTGAACAAGCCGCTGGCTTCGTGGCCGATCAGGCAGGGGGCCAAGTAGAGCAGCAACTCGTCGACCAGCCCTTCGCGCAGCAATGAACCGTTGAGCTTGAAGCCGGCCTCGGCGTGGACCTCGTTGATGCCGCGGCGGCCAAGTTCTTCCAGCAGGTTCTTGAGTTCGACCTTGCCGTGTTGATTGGGTAGCACGACCACCTCGGCGCCCGCGGCACGCAGCGAATTTGCTCTTTTTTCGTTGTCGACCGCAGCAGCCACCAGCACCGGGCCACCTTGCAGGATGCGCGCCTTCAGTGGCGTTTCCAATTGGCTGTCGACCACCACGCGCAGCGGCTGGCGGGTCGTTTCGACATCGCGCACGGTGAGTTGCGGATCATCGTCGCGCACCGTGCCGATGCCGGTCAGGATGGCACAGGCGCGAGCACGCCAGCGCTGACCGTCGCGCCGCGCCTCGGGTCCGGTGATCCACTGGCTGACGCCATTGTTCAGCGCCGTCTTGCCATCCAGGCTGGCGGCGGCTTTCAGGCGCAGCCACGGACGGCCGCGGGTCATCCGCGAGACGAAACCGATGTTCAGTTCGCGCGCTTCGCTTTCGAGGAGGCCGCTCGCCGTGACGATCCCGGCCGTCTGCAGGATCGCCAGCCCGTTGCCGGCAACCAGCGGGTTGGGGTCGCTCATCGCCGCCACGACCCGGCAAACACCGGCGGCGATCAGCGCCTCGGCGCAGGGTGGCGTGCGGCCATGGTGGCTGCACGGCTCCAGTGTCACCCACGCGGTGGCGCCACGCGCCCGGTCGCCGGCAGCGCGCAGGGCATTGACTTCGGCGTGCGGAGCGCCGGCTCTTTCATGCCAGCCTTCACCGACGATCTCGCCGTCACGGACCAGCACGCAGCCGACACGCGGATTCGGTGTCGTCGTCCACAGCCCGCGCTCGGCCAGTTGCAGGGCACGCGCCATCATGCCGTGGTCGACGGCGGAAAAGCTCATTTTCTTTCGGGTGCCGGCGAGACTTCCCGAATGGCGCGGGAAAAGGCATCGACGTCCTCGAAGTTGCGGTAAACCGAGGCAAAGCGGATATAGGCCACCTTGTCGAGCTTCTTCAATTCGCGCATGACCAGTTCGCCGATCTGCTGCGTGGTCACCTCGCGCTCGCCGGCGGCGAGCAGGCGCTCCTCGATGTCGGTCAGCGCCGCGTCGACCGATTCGATCGACACCGGCCGCTTGCGCAGCGCCAGTTCGAGGCTGGCCCGCAGCTTCACCCGGCTGAACTCGGTGCGTAGACCGTTCTTCTTGACCACCTGCGGCAACTGGATTTCCGCCCGCTCGTAGGTCGTGAAGCGCTTGTCGCAGGCATTGCACCTTCTGCGGCGACGGACGACATCGCCTTCCTCGTTGAGCCGGGTATCGGCGACCGCCGTTTCATCCGCACCGCAGAAGGGGCATTTCACCGGCGTTCAGCCATACACCGGATACCTCCGGCACAGCGCCGAGACCTTGGCGCGCACCTCGGCGGCAACGGCATCATCGTTCGGCGCATCCAGAATGTCGGCCACCAGGTGCGCGACCTCCTCCGCGTCGATTTCGGTAAAGCCGCGGGTCGTCATCGCCGGCGAGCCGATGCGGATGCCGGAAGTGACGAATGGCTTTTGCGGGTCGTTCGGGATGCCGTTCTTGTTGACCGTGATGTGGGCACGACCCAATGCCGCCTCGGCATCCTTGCCGGTGATGTTCTTGGCGCGCAGGTCGAGCAGGAAGACGTGGCTCTCGGTACGTCCCGAAACGACGCGCAGGCCGCGCTCCTCGCCGAGGACCTTGGCCATCACGCGCGCATTGGCGACGACCTGTTCCTGATAGTCGCGAAACTGCGGCGTCGCGGCCTCCTTGAAGGCGACCGCCTTGGCAGCGATGACGTGCATCAGCGGGCCGCCCTGCAGGCCGGGGAAAATGGCCGAGTTGATCGCCTTCTCGTGTTCGGCCTTCATCAGGATGATGCCGCCGCGCGGGCCGCGCAGCGTCTTGTGCGTGGTCGAGGTGACAACGTCGGCGAAGGGCACCGGGTTCGGGTAGAAACCGGCGGCGATCAGGCCGGCATAGTGCGCCATGTCGACCATGAAGATGGCGCCGACCGCCCTGGCGACCTTGGCGAAGCGCTCGAAGTTGATGTGCAGCGAGTAGGCCGAGGCGCCGGCAATGATCAGGCGCGGCTTGTGTTCGCGGGCCAGCGCTTCCATGCGCTTGTAGTCGATTTCTTCCTTGGCATCGAGGCCGTACGACACGACATTGAACCACTTGCCGGACATGTTGAGCGCCATGCCGTGGGTCAGGTGGCCGCCTTCGGCCAGGCTCATACCCATGATGGTGTCGCCCGGCTTGCAGAACGCCATCAGCACCGCCTGATTGGCCTGCGAACCGGAGTTAGGCTGGACATTGGCGGCGTCGGCGCCGAACAGCTTCTTGAGGCGGTCGATGGCAAGCTGCTCGGCGACATCGACATGCTCGCAGCCGCCGTAGTAGCGCTTTCCGGGATAGCCTTCGGCGTACTTGTTGGTGAGCTGCGAGCCCTGGGCTTCCATCACGGCCTTGCTGACGTAATTTTCCGACGCGATCAGTTCGATATGGTCTTCCTGACGCTTGACCTCGGCCTGGATGGCCCGCCACAGTTCAGGGTCAACTCGGGAAAGGGTGTCTGTCGCGTAGAACATGGGGAATGCCTCAAGCCATTGAAAAGGGGTGAAATTTTATCACGAGGGAAGCTCGTCGAGGGCGCCCGGTTCGAGATGTCCGGTTTCACCCCAGGATTCCAGAGTCCACACGCCGTCGACCGCGGCAATCCAGTTGATGCCCGCGTTGGGAATCAGGAAATCGCGCGGCATTTCGAGCGGGTTGCCGCGCACGAAGTGATTGACGATGTCGAGAACCCCGCCATGCAGGACGACGGCGACGTTCTGCCGCGGATGCGCGGCGACGATTTCCTCGAGCTTGCCGGTCACACGGGCCGCCATCTGCTTCAGGCTTTCGCCACCGTCGAAGCTGTAGTCGGCATCGCGTCTGGCAAACGCGGCATAGCCCTCGGGAAAGCGCGTCCTGGCCTCGTCGTAGGTCAGGCCTTCGAAGATGCCGTAACGGCGCTCGCGCATTTCGGGAACAGCCACGGGCGCCAGGCCGAGCGCCGCGCCAATCGCCTGCGCCGTGGCCCATGCCCGCCGGAGATCGCTGCTGTAAAGCGCGACGATGCCTGCATTGCGCAGCCATGATCCGGCTGCGACAGCCTGGTCGAGGCCGGTCTGGTTGAGGGCGATGTCGATCTGCCCCTGGATGCGACGGTCCGCGTTCCACTCGGTTTCGCCGTGACGCACCAGGCAGATGCGGGTTGTAGGGATTTCCACCATTTTCGATTCTGAACCTTCGCGGTAAATTTCGTTCGGCAAGATATTTCCCTCACCCCGGACGCCTTAAGAAGCCGGGAATTCTAACAACCGAGGAGGATTTTCGTGACCCTTCTGCTCAAGCTCTCGCGGCTGATCGACTGGATCAACGCACGCGTCGCCAAGGCCGCGTTCTGGCTGGTGCTGGTGATGACCCTGATCAGCGCCGGCAATGCCAGCTATCGCTTCGTCTTCCATGACAGTTCCAACGGCCTGCTGGAAATCCAGTGGTACCTGTTCGCTGCCGTCTTCCTGCTCTGCTCGCCGTACACCCTGCAGAAAAACGAGCATGTCCGCATCGACGTCCTCTCCGGCAAGTTGTCACCGCGCGGACTGGCAGTCATCGACATCATCGGGACGATCTTCTTCCTGCTGCCAATGGTCATTGCGGTGCTCTGGCTATCCCTGCCACTGGTCGCCGAGTCCTACAAGATCAATGAGTACTCGGCCAATGCCGGCGGCCTGATTCGTTGGCCGGTGAAAATCCTGCTGCCGATCGGCTTCGCGCTGCTGGCGCTGCAGGGCGTTTCCGAACTGATCAAGCGCATCGCCTTCCTGGCCGGGTTGATCGACGACCCGGGCCGCAAGGAAAAAGGCCCGACGGCCGAAGAAGAACTGGCCGCCGCCATTGCCGCCGCCAAAGCACAGGAGGCCAAATAATGGAATGGGTCATCGCCAACATGGCGCCGCTGATGTTCGGCGCCCTCGTGCTGTTCCTGCTCTTCGGCTATCCGGTCGCCTTCGCGCTCGCCGCCAACGGCATCGTCTTCGGCCTCATCGGTATCGAACTCGGACTCCTGCAGCCGGCGCTGTTCCAGGCGCTGCCGGAGCGCATCTTCGGGATCATGGCCAACGACACGCTGCTGGCCATCCCCTTCTTCACCTTCATGGGGCTGATTCTCGAACGCTCGGGCATGGCCGAGGACCTGCTCGACACCATCGGCCAGTTGTTCGGCCCGCTGCGCGGCGGCCTCGCCTACGCGGTGATCTTCGTCGGCGCCCTGCTCGCCGCGACGACCGGCGTCGTCGCCGCTTCGGTGATCTCGATGGGCCTAATCTCGCTGCCGATCATGCTGCGCTACGGTTACGACAAGCGCCTGGCCTCCGGCGTCATCGCCGCCTCGGGCACGCTGGCGCAGATCATTCCGCCGTCGCTGGTGCTGATCATCATGGCCGACCAGCTCGGCAAGTCCGTCGGCGACATGTACGAGGGCGCCTTCATTCCCGGACTCACCCTGACGGCACTGTATGTGATCTACGTCTTCATCGTCTCGATGATCCGCCCGGCCTCCTGCCCCGCCCTGCCGCCGGAAGCGCGTACCCTGCACGGCATCAAGCTGTTGATGCGGGTCCTGACCACCCTGCTGCCGCCGCTGATCCTCATCTTCCTCGTCCTCGGCACCATCTTCCTCGGCATCGCGACGCCGACCGAGGGCGGCGCCATGGGCGCCACCGGTGCGCTGATCCTGGCGATCGCCCGCAGGCGGCTGTCGTTCAAGCTACTCAAGCAGGCGATGGAAACCACCGGCAAGCTGACCTCCTTCGTCGTCTTCATCCTCGTCGGTTCGACGGTCTTCAGCCTGGTTTTCCGCGGGGTCAACGGCGACCTCTGGGTGGAACATCTGCTGCTCGGACTGCCCGGCGGCCAGATCGGCTTCCTGATCGTCGTCAACATCCTGGTCTTCGTCCTCGCCTTCTTCCTCGATTTCTTCGAACTCTCGTTCATCGTCGTGCCGCTCCTCGGGCCGGTCGCCGAGAAGCTGGGCATCGACCTGATCTGGTTCGGCGTCCTGCTCGGTGTCAACATGCAAACCTCGTTCATGCATCCGCCATTCGGCTTCGCACTGTTCTACCTGCGCTCGGTCGCCCCGGCCTCGATCAAGACAACGGACATCTACTGGGGCGCCATCCCCTTCGTCTGCATCCAGGTCATCATGGTCGCGATCGTCATCGCCTTCCCCGGCATCGTCAGCTACGGCGACCCGACGGAACGGGAGCGCATCGAGCAGAACCAGGACGTCGACCTGGGCTCGCTCATGCAGCAGGGCGGCATGAGCGGCGACAGCGGCGAACAAAAGGATCCCGGCGCCGACCTGCTGAAGAACCTGCAGCAGGACGAGAAATAGGCAATCGGATCGGTACGGGCAAACGGGGCTGCGGCCCCGTTTTTCATTGGCGCATAGCGGGCGCCGATCAGCGCGATAGGTGAAGGCAATTTGAAAAATCCGGGTCGAACAGTCAGAATGAGGTCACACGATCAACCGGAAAGGAAAACGACCATGGATATCGGAATCAACAAGAAGGATCGCGAACAGATCGCCGACGGGCTGTCCCACCTGCTCGCCGACTCCTTCACCCTCTACCTGAAGACGCACAACTTCCACTGGAATGTCACCGGGCCGATGTTCAACACCCTGCATGTGATGTTCATGGAACAGTACACCGAGTTGTGGAACGCGCTCGACGAGATCGCCGAACGCATCCGAGCCCTCGGCGTGGCGGCGCCGGGAACCTACCGCGAGTTCGCCAAGCTGACGGTAATCAAGGAAAGCGAAGGCTCGCCCAACGCCACCGAGATGATCGGGCAACTGGTCGCCGGCCAGGAAGCCGTCGTCAAAACCGCGCGCGGCATGTTCGCCATCGTCGACAAGGCCGGCGACGAGCCGACCGCCGACCTGCTGACCCAACGCATGCAGATTCACGAAAAGAACGCGTGGATGCTGCGCAGCCTGCTCGAAGGCTGAGCCCGGCCAAACTGCCAGCGTAAAAAAACCCGCGGAATCCGCGGGTTTTTTGCTGTCGACCGCAGCGGTCTTACTTGTGCGACTGCAGGAAGCGGTCCATGCGCATTTCGGCGAGGCTGAACCAGGCGTTCTGCGTTTTCCGGTACTTGTCCCACTCGGTGTAGATCTTCTTGAACGCCGGGTTCTTAGCCGACTCGTCGGCATAGAACTGCTGGGTAGCCTTATAGGCGGCCTCGAGGATCTCGTCGGAGAAGGAATGCAGCTTGACGCCGCTCTGCAGCAGCCTGGAGAGCGAGCCGGGGTTCTTGTGGTCGTATTCGGCCATCATCGTGACGTTGGCCTCGTAGGCAGCGGCCTGGAAGGCCTCCTGGTATTCCTTGGGCAGCTTGGCCCATTCGGCCTTGTTCACGAAGAAGTGGATCGTGGGACCCGACTCCCACCAGCCCGGATAGTAGTAGTTCTTCGCCACCTTGTAGAAGCCGAGCTTCTCGTCGTCGTAGGGGCCGACCCACTCGGCGGCATCGATGGTGCCCTTTTCCAGCGCCGGATAGATGTCGCCGCCGGCGATCTGCTGCGGCACCACGCCGAGTTCGGCGAAGACCGTGCCGCCCAGGCCGGCGATACGCATCTTGATGCCCTTGAGCTCGGCCAGGGTCTTGACCTCCTTGCGCCACCAGCCGCCCATCTGGGTGCCGGTGTTGCCGCCGGCGAAGGAGACGACGTTGTAGTTGGCGTAGAACTCGTCGAGCAGCTTCTGGCCGCCGCCGTAGTAGATCCAGGCGTTCATCTGGCGGGCGTTCATGCCGAAGGGCACGGCCGTGCCGAAGCCGAAGGTCTTGTCCTTGCCGACGTAGTAGTACGAGCAAGTGTGGCAGCACTCGACGGTGCCCTGCTGGACGGCGTCGAGCGCCTGCAGGCCGGGAACGATCTCGCCGCCCGGAAAGACGCGGATGTCGAACTTGCCGCCGGTGATCGCGCGCACCCGGTTGGCCAGCACTTCGGCGCCGCCGTAGATGGTGTCGAGGCTCTTGGGGAAACTGGACGTCAGGCGCCACTTGACGGTGGGCTGGGACTGGGCGATCGCCGGCGCGGCAAGCGTGGTGGCGGCGCCGGCAGCGGCGCCTACGGATGCCTTCTTCAGAAAATCACGACGCTGCATGTTGTTGTCTCCTCGAGAGTGATGGGTAACGTCAGGCTATCTAGCACGGTCATTCTAAACAAATGGACTGCCTTGGCGAGTTGCGGAAAACCCTAATACACCTACTCGCCGGCAACCGTCATCCGGTCGACCAGAATCGAGCCGGTCTGCTTCGAGCCACGCACCAGCACGTCGTTGCCGACGGCGACGATGCCGGCCAGCATCGCTTTGAGGTTGCCGGCGATGGTAATTTCCTCGACCGGATAGGCGATTTTGCCATTCTCCACCCAGTAACCGGCGGCGCCGCGCGAGTAGTCGCCGGTCACGTAATTGACGCCATGGCCGAGGAGTTCGGTGACGAGCAGGCCGCGGTTCATTTTCTGCAGCAGGCCGTCAAGACCGAGATCGCCCGGCTCGATGATCAGGTTGTGGCTGCCGCCGGCGTTGCCGGTCGTCTGCAGGCCCAGCTTGCGCGCCGTGTAGGCACTCAGGAAATAGCCTTGCAGGATGCCACCGCTGACCACCTCGCGCTCGCGGGTGGCGACGCCGTCACTGTCGAACGGCGCGCTGCCGAGGCCGCAGCGGATGTGCGGACGCTCGCTGATGTTGACGAAATCGGGCAGCACGCGCTTGCCGAGGTGGTCGATCAGGAACGACGCCTTGCGGTAGAGGGCGCCGCCGCTCGCCGCATGCACCAGGCTGCCGAGCAGGCCGCCGGCAAGCGTCGCCTCGAACAGCACGGGAAAATCGCCGGTGCTGACCTTGCGCCCGCCGAGGCGGGCCACGGCACGCTCGGCGGCAATACGCCCGACGCGCAGCGGGTCATCGAGCCGTGCGGCATCGCGATGCGTCGTATACCAGTCGTCGCGCTGCATCCCGTCGTTTTCGCCGGCAATCACCGAACAGGAAATATAGTGGCGCGACGTCGGGTAGCCGCCCATGAAACCGAGGCTGTTGGCGGCGACGAATTGCGCCTGCTGCGTCGAGATCGACGCGCCCTCCGAATTGCTGACCAGCGGGCTGGCGTCGAAGGCCGCCTGCTCGCAGCGGCGTGCCGTCTCGATGGCGTCTTCCACGGTCAACGCCCACGGATGGTACAAATCCAGATCGCGGCAGTCCCGGGCCATCAACTCGGCGTCGGCCAGCCCGGCGCAATCGTCCGCGGCGGTGAAGCGGGCGATGGCGAGCGCCGCCTCGACCGTCTCGCGCAACGCCTGCGGCGAGAAATCGGAGGTGCTGGCGTAGCCCTTGCGCTGCCCGGAATAGACCGTGACGCCGACCCCCTTGTCGCGGTTGAACTCGATGGTTTCGACCTCGCCGCAGCGCACGCCGACCGACTGGCCGAAGCCCTCGGAAACATCGACCTCGCAGGCGGTCGCACCCTTGTCGCGGGCATGTTTCAGGACATCCTCCGCCAGCTGCTGCAGCGTGGCGAAAGGGTAGGAGAAGCTGGCGACTTCGGGCATGAATCGGCTGTCCGGGCGGGAAAGCCGCTATCATAGCAGCCCCACGCCACCGACCTTTGCCATGCACGACGAAGATTTCTCCGACGGTAACGAGCGCCCTTCCAAGACCCGGCAGAAGAAGGCAATGCACGAACTGCGGGACCTCGGCGCCGAACTGGTCGGGCTCTCCGCCGGTCAGCTCAAGCGCATCGACCTGCCAGAGAACATTCTCGCCGCCGTGCGCGAATGTCAGAAGATCACCGCCCACGGGGCCCACCGGCGGCAACTGCAGTATCTCGGCAAGTTGATGCGCGGCGCCGACGATGCGCCGATCCGCGCCGGTCTGGCGCTGATTCGCGGCGAATCGGCCGCAGAGACGGCGCGCCTGCACCGCCTCGAACGCATGCGCACGCGCCTGCTCGCAGACGAGGCGGCATTGTCCGACATCGCCGCCACCTGGCCCGGCGCCGATCTCCAGCAACTGCGCCAGTTGCGGCGCAATGCGCTCAAGGAACAGGAAGCCGGCAAGCCGCCGAAGAATTTCCGCGCCATTTTCCAGGCGCTGCAGGAACTTGATCAGCAGGGGGCAACGCATGGGGCAGAATGAAGGACTGGTCATCGGCCTCGTCTCGATCAGCGATCGTGCCGCGACCGGGATCTACGAAGACAAGGGCATCCCGGCCCTGCGGGAATGGCTGGCCGGTGCCCTGACCACGCCGTGGCGCGCCGAGATCCGGCTGATCACCGACGACCGGCCGACCATCGAAAATACGCTCGTGGAACTGGTCGACCGCAGCAAGTGCCATCTGGTGCTGACCACCGGCGGCACTGGCCCCGCCGTGCGCGACGTCACGCCGGAAGCGACGCTGGCGGTGGCCGACAAGGAAATGCCCGGCTTCGGCGAGGAAATGCGGCGGATCAGCCTCAACTTCGTGCCGACGGCGATCCTGTCGCGCCAGGTTGCGGTCATCCGCAAGCAGTGCCTGATCATCAACCTGCCCGGCCAGCCGAAGTCGATCCGCGAAACGCTCGAGGGCGTGCGCGATGCCGAGGGCCGGTTGACCCACGTCGGGATCTTCGCCGCCGTACCCTACTGCATCGACCTGATCGGCGGCCCCTGCCTGGAAACCGACGACGCCGTGGTCAAGGCATTCCGCCCCAGGATCGCGCCGCGCAGCCGGTAGGGCTTCAGCCGACCGGCGTCAGCCGGTAGCGCGCCAGATCGTAGTCGTTCGCCTGTTCGACGATCGCCACCGGCGCAAGCTGAACTCGCGTGCCGCTGTCGTTCCATTCCAGCGTCGTTCGCAGGTCGAAGGCGCCGCACGGCATCAGCGCCCGCACCTCGCCCGGCGCGCTGCCCTCACGGATCAGCAGGACACGAATCCCGGGAACCGCGGCATAGGTCGACGCGGCGCGCGGCTTCAGTTCGGCCGCCGTCGCCTGCCGCGCCAGGGTCTCGACACCCACGCGCACCTCCGATTCACCGGTGCGCCGGTGGCGGCGGACGATGCCGAGCCACCAGTCCTCGCGGCCAGCCGGCTGCATGACAATCAGCGCGCCAGCCTTGAGCCAATCCCCAGGAATGGTGTCGAGCAATGCCCCGAAACCACCCTTGCTGATATCCTCGATGACCCAGATGGCCGTCGGATCGCCATTGGCGCGAGTCGGCAATGGTCCGGAAAAGGCAGCGAAGGCATTGGCCAGACCATGCAGAACGATGGCGCGCTGCTTGACGGGCTGCCGGTCATGGCGCCTCTGCGGCGGAATGGGCGCCAGATAGGTGGCGAGATGGCGGACCACCGGGAGCAGCACCCGCGCATGATAGTGGCCGCCCAGATTGATCTCCGCGGAAACGTCTTGTCCGCGCTCGAGGTCGTTCAGGAGCGCGTCGATTCCGGCAGGCGCCGTGCCCGGCTTAAAAAAGCGCTGGGTCGGTCTCAACTCCGCCGGCCTGCGGGCAAGACGCCGGGGTGGTTCGGCCAACGCGAGATCAACCCAATAGACCGAATCGATGTCAGCCACCGCGGAAAAGACGAAGCCCGGCAGGAAATGCCCGATCAGTCGCTCCGCCAGATCGACTTCCAGCGGCAGCAGACCGTCCACGGATGCTGCCTGCAAGGCGACGCCCTTGACGAACTCCTGCTGCGGGCTGGTGACTCTGGGCACATTGGCATGCAACTGGATGGCGCGCGTCGCCACGCCGGCATTTTCGGCGGACAGCAGCGCGGCCCCGAGGCGTTGCCAGAGCCCTCCCGTCGATTCGCCGTAATGGAACCGCTCCCATTTCAGGATGGCAACCAGTGCCGCGATCAAACGCGCCGTCAGCGCCGGCAGATTCTGCCGCAGATGGGCACCGACCCGGCTTTTCTCGCCGGCGGCGGCCAGGCAGCGCTCGTAGCTGCTGGCAAGCAAGGTCCAGTATCCGTGGCTGATCGACCAGATGCGCTTGGCCTCGGTGCGCGAAAGGTTCTGCGTATGCAGGTAGTTCCGCTCCAGGCGCTTCAGATGCTGCTGGGCCGCGTCATCGAGGCGGCTGACCGCCTCGTAGAGGTGGTCCTCGGGAAATTCGAGGACACCGTCCAGCGACTCGAGCCAGCCGACCACCTCGTCGATGGCGCGCAAGGTGTCGTCGCCGGAAATCCCGTCGATGATGCGCCGCATTTCCCGTGGATCGGCGAGCGGATGATCCACTTTCGGACCGACGAGACGACCAAGGGCGCGCAGCTTGTTCAGCATTTCCGTTCCATGACGGACAGCATCTGCTGCAACCGACCCAAATTTTGTTACCACGGCAGTCTACTCCGGAAGCCTATTTGCTGATGACCGCCAGTGCGGCCTCGAGGGGCGCGCTGGAAACCTGAATGATGCCATCAAGCGAATGGTTCATCTCGAGAATGATGAATATTGCCGCCGACATCGAGACCGCGCAAGTCACCGGCGCAACGACATCATGGGGCGGCGATGCCTTCCGGACCATGTAGAATTCCTCCCTTGACCCTGTTCCGGCATGACTCCCATGCAGCAATACCACGAACTGATGCGCCACATCCTGGAAAGCGGCGACGACAAGTCCGACCGCACCGGCACCGGCACCCGCTCGGTCTTCGGCTGGCAGATGCGCTTTGACCTCGCCCGCGGCTTCCCGATGGTGACGACCAAGAAGCTGCACCTGAAGTCCATCGTCCACGAGCTGCTGTGGTTCCTCCAGGGCGACACCAACATCAAGTACCTGCAGGAGAACGGCGTCCGCATCTGGGACGAGTGGGCCGACGCCAACGGCGACCTCGGCCCGGTCTACGGCAAGCAGTGGCGGCGCTGGGAAACGCCGGACGGCCGCGTCGTCGACCAGATCGCGCAACTGGTGCACAGCCTCAGGAACAATCCGGATTCGCGCCGCCACATCGTCTCGGCCTGGAATCCCGGCGATGTCGACCGCATGGCGCTGCCGCCCTGCCACTGCCTGTTCCAGTTCCATGTTGCCAACGGCAGGCTGTCGTGCCAGCTCTACCAGCGCAGCGCCGACATCTTCCTCGGCGTGCCCTTCAACATCGCCTCCTACGCGCTGCTGACGCTTATGCTGGCGCAGGTCTGCGGCTACCGGCCCGGCGAGTTCGTGCATACCTTCGGCGACGCCCACCTGTACACCAACCATTTCGAGCAGGCCCGCGAGCAATTGTCACGGCAGCCGCGCGCCCTGCCGACGATGTGGATCAACCCCGAGGTCAAGGACATCCTTGCCTTTCGCTTCGAGGATTTCCGCCTCGACGGCTACGATCCGCACCCGCACATCGCCGCCCCGGTGGCGGTCTAGGCGATGCTTCTCGGCGGCGACCTCGGCGGCACCAAGACCCTGCTGGCGCTTGCCGACAGGAATGTTTCCGGACGGATCCACATCGTGCGTCAGCAGCGTTTCGCCAGCGCCGACTACCCGACTTTCGACGCGCTGCTCGGCGAGTTCCTCAGCGACCGCCCGGCCATCGATTCCGCCTGCTTCGGCGTCGCCGGGCCGACCGACGGCCGCGATGCCAAGCTGACTTACCTGCCCTGGCGGCTCGATGCCGCCGACCTCGAGCGCCGTTTCGCCATCGGCCGCGTGGCCCTGCTCAACGACTTCGCCGCCGCCGCGCACGGCCTGCCGCTACTCGATGCGGAGCACATCGTCACGCTGCACCCCGGCCACCCGGTCGACCATGGGCCGCGCGTCATCCTCGGCGCCGGCACCGGCCTCGGCGTTGCCGGCCTCGTCTGGCAGGACGGCCGCTACCGCGTCATTCCCGGCGAAGGCGGACACATCGGATTCGCGCCGCAGACGCCGCAGCAGGGCGAACTGTGGCGCTGGCTGTTCGACCGCAACGGCCGCGTAACCACCGAGGATATCGTTTCCGGCCCCGGCCTGGCGCGGATTTTCGCCTTTCTCGGCGGTCGACCGCAGCAGCCCGCGGAGATTGGCGCTGCCGCCCTCGCCGGCAGCGACCCGCTCGCAAGGGAAGCGCTGCGCCTGTGGCTGGAATGCTACGGCGCCTTCGCCGGCGACCTCGCGCTGCACTGGCTGGCGCGCGGCGGCGTTTACCTGGCCGGCGGCATCGCCGCGAAACTGATGCCGCACGCCGACAACACCCCGTTGATCGACGCCTTCCTCGCCAAGCGCGAGCACGGCGAACTGGCCCGGAGCATGCCGCTGCGGCTGCTGACCGCCGAAGACCTCGGCCTGCGCGGTACGCTGGCCTGCGCTGCCGGGCAATGACCCCGGCCGGCGCGACAACCCGTCACCCGGAGGCATCCCGCCCATGAACAAGAAGACCCCGCCCGAAACCGGCTACAGCGATGCGGCCAAGGTCGCCGTTCAGGAAACCAATGCCCGCGTGCAGGAAATGCACCGGGCCATCGCCGCCCAGTCCTTCGACATCCTGACGCAGATTCCCCTCGTCGCCGGCCCGGCGTCGGTCGTGCAGAAGGTGCACGACGCCATCGCCGGCGGCGTCTACGCGGCCATCCACCACGGCAGCGGCGGCGTCCTCGGCGCAGCAGCCATCGTCGAGCGCAAGCTTCCCGAGAGCGTCGACGACCGGCCGCCCGGCCGCCTCGCCTGCGGCGTGCGCAGCGCGCTGAATGCGGCCTTCGGCGACCATCTGGAGCAGGCCGGCAACGTGCTGGCGATCGCCATGGGCATCTACCGCGACGGGGTCATGCTGGCGCTTGACCGGCCGGCGCTGGCGGCCGCCTTCCCGGCGTCGGGCGGACGGCTGTGCGTCTTCATCCACGGGCTGGCCTTCGACGAGCATTGCTGGCAGCCGGCCGGCGACGGCGAGATCGATTTCGCCAGCGGCTTGCAGGCAGACTTCGGCTACACGCCGCTTTATCTGCGCTACAACACCGGCCTGCCGATCGCCGAAAACGGCGCCCGCCTCGCCGGACTGCTCGAAGAACTGCTCGCCGCGTGGCCGGAACCCGTCGCCGAACTGCTGCTGATCGGCCACAGCATGGGCGGGCTGATCGCCCGCGCCGCCTGCGAAACCGGCACCGCCGGCGACCTGCACTGGCCGCAGGTAACCACCATGCTGGTCTGCCTCGGCTCGCCGCATCTCGGCTCGCCGGTCGAGCGCCTCGGCCAGGCCGTCACCGTGGCGCTCGACAAGCACGCGATCACCGCCCCGCTCGGCAAGATCGCCGCTACCCGCAGCCAGGGCGTCAAGGACCTGCGCCACGGCCCCGGCGCCAGCCCGGCGACGCCGCACGCCATCGCCCTGCGCTTCATCGGCGGCACCCTCACCGACGACGTCGATCACCCGCTCGCCGAATGGTTCGGCGACGGCCTCGTCACCATGGGCAGCGCCACCAGCCACCCGGTCACCGGCGACGTCAAGAGTGCGCGTCTCGGCGGCATCCCGCACATGGCGCTGACGAACGAACCAAGGGTCTATGATCAGATCAAGGCCTGGCTGGCGGAAGCCCGCTGATTCGCCAGAGCGGCGGAACCCTGGCCTGGTTGCGGTCGACCGTCACAACCCCTTGAAAACCGGGCGGTGCCACGGAAATCAGGAACTGGATGCACGGCCGGCCGCGCCCCTGACCTTCTCGAACTCGGCGCGCAGGCCGTCGAGAAAAAGCGGTGCCAGCGCCTTGCGGATGTTCGTCTCACGCTGTAGTGGGCGCCGAGGTTGCGGCGCGCCCTGGCGTCCATGATCGACTGGAACAGCGAGCCGAAGATCGCCGGCGAGATCCGGCTCCAGTCGAGCGCGGTGCAGTCGAGCAGCGTCTCGCGCATCGCGCGCAAGGTCTCGGCGAACAGCTTGCCGTTGACGTACGGGAACGCCGCCAGTTGCTCGGCCAGACTGGACTGGCGCCTGGCCGGCGGGGTGTCGAGCACCTCGAAGAGATGGCCCAGCAGCGGCCCGAGGTCGGCGCCGTCTTCACCCGTGCGCTGCTCGATCCAGTCGGCGAACTGGCGGCGCTCGAAGATGCCGGCATCTTCGGCAAAGACGCAGAACAGCAGGCGGACCAGCAGCACTTCCAGTTGATGCCCGTCGTAACCCGACGCCTTGAGCAGATCGTGCAGCCTGCCCAGCTTCTCTGCCGCGCGGATGTTGACGCCGTCTTCCTGGCCGAAGCTGCGCGACCGATAGCCGGCGATGAAGCCGAACAGCCGGACATGCCTGTTCAGTTGGGCGAGCGGGAAATCGGTTTGTGTGCCTTCGTCCAAGTCGTAGAGGCGGAAGCGCGCGAAATCCGAGACAAGAACGTAACGCGGCAGGTCGCGTTCCTTGAGGCCGGGAAAGTGGTCGAACGCCTGTCCGGCCGCGCGGTCGAGATCCTTGCCGCGCGACTTGTGCTCGACGAACAGCACGCCTTTCCACAGCAGGTCGATGAAACCGCCCTTGCCGTCGCCCTTGCGTACCGGGTTCTCGAATGACGCGACACGGCGGCGGCGGATGCCGAAAACCTCGAAGAAGCCGTCCCAGAAGCTCTTGGCCCCGGCGTCCTCGCTCGTTTCATCGGCCCATTCCCTGGTGAAGGCGAGCGCGTTGTTGCGGATTTCGTCCCAGATCAACGGCATCGGCGGGCCTCGTCGTGGCGCGCGCCCACGGCGCCGGCATCACGGTCGCCGCCGCTTATTCCCGCCGCAATACCACCGCCGCCAGCGGCGGAATCGTGATTTCCAGGTTCGCCGGGCGGTTCATCCATTCGCCCTCGCAGGCGTCGAGTCCGCCCCCATTGCCGATATTGCCACCCCCGTAATACGCCGAATCGCTGTTGAGGATCTCGACATAGCGCCCGGCCTGCGGCACGCCGAGGCGGTAGGCGCTTTGCGGCACCGGGGTGAAGTTGACCGCGACGACCACGAAGCTGCCGTCGCGCGCCCAGCGCAGCCAGGACAGCACCGAATGTTCGCTGTCGTGACAGTCGATCCACTCGAAGCCGAGGCTGGAGAAATCCTGCTCGTGCAGCGCCGGCGTGTCGCGATAGAGACGGTTGAGATCGCCGGCCAGGCGCACCAGGCCGCCGTGGTTGGGATCCCCCAGCAGGTACCAGTCGAGTTCCCAAGCTTGTGACCATTCGCGCGGCTGGCCGAACTCGCAGCCCATGAAGGTCAGCTTCTTGCCCGGCGTGAACGTCTGCCAGGCAAGCAGCAGGCGGAGGTTGGCGAAGCGTTGCCAGGTGTCGCCGGGCATCTTGTCGAGCAGCGAACCCTTGCCGTGCACCACTTCGTCGTGCGAGAACGGCAGCACGAAGTTTTCGCTGTAGGCATAGATCTGGCCGAAGGTCAGCTCGTCGTGGTGCCAGCGGCGATGGACCGGGTCGCGGTGGAAATAGCGCAGGCTGTCGTTCATCCAGCCCATGTTCCATTTCATCGAGAAGCCCAGGCCGCCGACGTAGGTCGGCCGCGAGACCATCGGCCACGCGGTCGATTCCTCGGCGATGGTCAGCGCGCCGGGAAATTCGGCATGCACCATCGCATTGAGCGCCTTGAGGAATTCGATGGCATCGAGATTCTCGCGCCCGCCGAATATGTTGGGCAGCCACTCGCCGGCCTTGCGCGAATAGTCGAGGTAGAGCATCGAGGCGACGGCGTCGACACGCAGGCCGTCGAAGTGGAACTCGGCCAGCCACCAGTACGCCGACGAAAACAGGAAACTGCGCACCTCATGGCGACCGTAATTGAAGATGTGGGTTCCCCAGTCGGCGTGCAGGCCGAGACGCGGATCCTCGTGTTCGTAGAGCGCGGTCCCATCGTAGCGGGCCAGTGCCCAGTCGTCCTGCGGAAAGTGGCCGGGAACCCAGTCGAGGATGACGCCGAGACCCGCCTGGTGGCAGGAGTCGACAAAGAAACGCAGGTCGTCCGGCGACCCGTAGCGCGAGGTCGGCGCGAAGTAACCGGTGGTCTGGTAGCCCCACGATTCGTCGAGCGGGTGCTCGGTCACCGGCATCAACTCGAGATGCGTGTAGCCCAGACCGACGGCATAGGGAATCAGGCGCTCGACCAGTTCCCGCCACAGGTAGGGCTTGCCGTCCGGGTGGCGCATCCACGAACCTGGATGCAGTTCGTAGATATTGACCGGTGCGTGCTGCCAGTCCCATTCGGCGCGCCGCGCCAGCCAGGCGGCATCGCTCCACACGTGTTGCGAGGGCCGTGTGACATAGGCGGCAGAGCCGGGACGCAACTCGTAGCCGCGCCCGTAGGGGTCGGACTTGATCAGTCTCTCGCCGCTCTCACGGTTGACGATCTCAAAACGGTAGAGACTCCCCGGCACCGCTGCCGCAACGGTCGCTTCCCAAACGCCCGACGGCCCGAGCGAATGCAGCGTATCGACCCCGCCGCGCCAGCCGTTGAAATCACCGACCACCGAAACCTGGCTGGCATTCGGCGCCCAGACGCGAAATACCGTTCCGGCATTCGACGGATGCGCCCCGAGCAGGCGGTAGGTCTGGTAGTTCCGGCCTTCGTTGAAGAGATAAAGCGCGTCCGATGACTGCATTTCCACCCCCTAAAGGCTGTATCATAAAACAAAATCGTGCCCGAGGAGACCCGCCATGCCAAACAGCCCCCCCTGCCCGCATCAGGACTACTGCGAAATGCGTGAACAGTCGGACTGGCGTTTCATCAGCCACCTGACCCGCAACACCTTTGCGATCATCCTCGCCGGCGGCCGTGGCAGCCGCCTGAGGCAACTGACCGACTTCCGCACCAAGCCGGCCGTACCCTTCGCCGGCAAGTTCCGCATCCTCGACTTCACGCTGTCGAACTGCGTCAACTCGGGCATCCGCAAGATCGGTGTCGCCACGCAGTACAAGGCGCACAGCCTGATCCTCCACATCCAGCGCGGCTGGAGCTTCCTCGACGGGCGTTTCGACGAGTTCATCCAGTTGCTGCCGGCGCAGCAGCAGATCGACGAGACGCAGTGGTACCAGGGCACCGCCGACGCGGTCTTCCAGAACATGCACTTTCTCCGCCGCTACAATCCGGAACACGTCCTGATCGTCGCCGGCGACCACATCTACAAGATGGATTACGGCCGCATGCTGGCCTTCCACGCCAAACACCACGCCGACATGACCGTCGCCTGCATCGACGTGCCGATCGGCGAGGCGCGCGAATTCGGCGTCATGGGCGTCGATGACGACAATCGCGTGGTCGACTTCCTCGAGAAACCACAGAATCCGCCGTCGATCCCCGGGCAGCCCGATCGTGCGCTGGCCTCGATGGGCGTCTATGTCTTCAACGCCAAGTTCCTCTTCGAGCAGCTCGAGCGCGATGCCCTGACCGAGGGTTCGAGCCGCGACTTCGGCAAGGACATCATCCCGCACATCGTGCCGCGCTACCGCGTCTTCGCCCACCGCTTCGCCGATTCCTGCGTCGGCAGCGACCAGCACCAGCCCTACTGGCGCGACGTCGGCACCATCGACGCCTACTGGGAGGCCAACATGGAAATGACCAAGGTGACGCCGGAACTCAATCTCTACGACAAGGACTGGCCGATCTGGACTTATCAGGAGCAGTTGCCGCCGGCCAAGTTCGTCTTCGACGACGAGGGACGGCGCGGCTCGGCAGTCGATTCGCTCGTTTCCGGCGGTTGCATCATTTCCGGCGCCGAGGTGAAGCGCTCGCTGCTGTTCTCCAATGTCCAGGTCCATAGCTGGTCATCGGTCGAGGATTCGGTCATCCTGCCGAGCGTCGACATCGGGCGCCATGCGGTCCTCAAACGCTGCGTCGTCGACAAGCATTGCCGGATTCCCGAAGGCATGGTCGTCGGCGTCGATCCGGAAACCGACCGCCAGCGCTTTCACGTCAGCCCCAGGGGAATCACCCTGATCACCGCTGAAATGCTCGGCCAAGGCGCCGCGAGAGGCCGCTGATGGCTGATCTCGCCTTCCTCTGGCACATGCACCAGCCGGATTACCGTCATCCGGAAACCGGCGATTTCGTGCTGCCCTGGGTTCTCCTGCATTCCATCAAGGATTATTCCGACATGGCTTGCCATCTGGAACGGCATCCCGGCATCCGGTGCACGGTCAACTTCGTGCCGGTGCTGCTCGACCAGATCGAGGACTATTGCGACCAGCTGGCCACCCGGCAGTGGCGCGACCCGTTGCTGCGCATCGCCGCCCACCCGGACCCCGATTCGCTGTCCGCCGAGGACCGTGCGTGGCTGCTCGACATGGCTTTCCGCTGCCACGCGCCGACCATGCTGGAGCCATTCGCTCCATATCGTCGCCTGCGCGACCTGCTCGTCTGCGTCAGGTCGCTCGATGCCAATGCCCTGAGCTATCTGGCCGGCAGCTACTATGCCGACCTCGCCACCTGGTTCCTCCTCGCGTGGACCGGAGAGGGCCTGCGCCGGGATCGCCACGCCGTACCGGAACTGATGGCCAAGGGCGGCAATTTTGACCTCCAGGACCGCCAGAACCTGCTCACCGAACTTGGCGATGTCATGCTCAAGCTCATTCCGCGCTACCGCGCGCTGAGCGAACTCGGGCAGGTCGAATTGAGCTGCACGCCGGCCAATCACCCGTTGTCGCCCCTGATGATCGACTTCAAGTGCGCGCGCGAAAGCTGGCCTGAAAGTCCGCTGCCCTCGTCCGCCGACTACCCCGGCGGTCGCGACCGCGTCAAGGCGCATCTGGCCGCCGCTGCACTCAGCCACCAGGAGCGCTTCGGCAGCGCGCCCGCAGGCCTGTGGCCGGCCGAGGGGGCCTTGTCGGCGCCGTTTCTCAACCAGATCGGGGAATCCGGATTCCGCTGGACAGCCAGCAGCCAAAGCGTCCTCCGCAACTCGGCCGGCGACAACGCCGTGACGACGGTGCCCTGGCAGGCGCCGCCCGGCACGCCCGGGGACCTGACCCTGTTCTTCCGCAACGAGAAACTGTCCGACCTGATCGGCTTCGAGTATGCGACATGGCATGGCCGCGACGCCGCCCAGCATTTCATAACCGAGATCGAAGGCATCCACGCGCATGATCCGCAAGCGTTGATCACAGTCTTTCTCGATGGCGAGAACGCCTGGGAATACTTCCCGTACAACGCCTGGCACTTCTTCTCGGATCTCTACGGAGCCCTCGAAAGCCACAAGAAAATCAGCACCGTGACGCTGAACGCCGCGGCCATCGCCCACCAGGACCGCCGCAAGCGTCTGCCGCGGCTGGTAGCCGGCAGCTGGGTCTTCGGCACGCTGTCGACCTGGCTTGGCAATGCCGACAAGAACCACGCCTGGGACCTCCTGTGCGAGGTCAAGCAGTGCGCCGACCGCGCCCTGTTGGGCGATCGTCTCGACGAACGCGAGCGTGCCGCCGTATTGCAGCGCCTGGCAGTCTGCGAAAGTTCGGACTGGTTCTGGTGGCTCGGCGACTACAACTCGCCGCAGTCGGTCGCCTGTTTCGACAGCCTGTTTCGCGAAAATCTGAAATCCCTGTACCGTCTGCTGCGCCTGCCGATTCCCGGCAACCTCGATTACCCCATCAGTCGCGGCGGAGGCACGCCCGAAAGCGGCGGCACCATGCGCCGCGCCTCCTGAAATCCTGACCGATGACTCAAGCCGTTACCCTGCTCCTCGGCGTCCATGCCCATCAACCGGTGGGAAATTTTCCGGAAGTGATGTCCGACGCACATCTGCGCTGCTACAAGCCCTTTCTGGAAACCCTCCACGAATACCCGGAATTCCGCTTCGCCGCCCATTTTTCAGGCTGGCTGCTCGACTGGCTGCGTGAGCGCTATCCGGCGGACATGGCGCTGCTGGCGGCGATGGTGGGGCGCGGGCAGGTAGAGCTGTTCAGTTCGGGCGACACCGAACCGGTCCTCGCCGCCATCCCCCGGCGCGATCGCGTCGGCCAGTTGCGCACGCTGAACGACAAGCTGGCCACCTGGACCGGCGTCAGGCCGACCGGCGCCTGGCTCACCGAGCGCGTCTGGGAATCGTCCGTCGTTTCGGCACTGGCCGAGACCGGCATTGCCTACGTGACCGTCGACGACTACCATTTCCTGTGCGCCGGCAAGAGCGCCGACGAACTCGACGGCTTCTTCAGCACCGAGGACGACGGCACCCGCCTCGACCTCTTCCCGATCTCCGAAGCCCTGCGCTACCGCATCCCCTTCGCACCGGCGCACGAGGTCATCGGCTTTCTGGAAAGCCTGGCCGACCAAGGCCATGCCGCCGCCGTCTATTTCGACGACATCGAGAAATTCGGCATCTGGCCGGAAACCTTCGACTGGGTCTACAACCGCGGCTGGCTCAAGGCGCTGATCGAGGGCGTCCTGGCCAGCCCGAAGATCCGCACCGCGACCTATGCCGATTTTCACGCCGAACACGCCACGCGCGGGATCGTCTATCTGCCCACGACTTCCTACAGCGAGATGAACGAATGGACGCTGCCGATGCCGGCAGCGGGCGTCTACTCGCAACTCCTTGCCGGCGAAAAGGCCGCCGGCCGCGGCGACTTGCACCGGCCATTCATCCGGGGCGGCATCTGGCGCAACTTCCTGTCGCGCTACCCGGAAGCCAACTGGATGCACAAGCGCATGCAGGCGCTCTCGGCCCGCCTCGCCACGCTGCCCGGCGCACCGCCCGAACTGACCGCCGACCTCTACCGCGCCCAGGCCAACGACGCCTACTGGCACGGGCTGTTCGGCGGCCTCTATCTGCCGCACCTGCGGCGCGCGGTGTGGAACAACATCATCGCCCTGGAGGCGAAACTCGACGCCCGGCAACCGCGTCCGGCGGCGTTTGCCGTCGATCTCGATTGCGACGGCAGGAGCGAAACCTTCATCCACAACGACCACCTGCAACTGGTCGTGCGCGACGACGGGCTGGGCGCCGCTCATGAACTGAGCAGCTACGCGCTGACGCACAATTTCGGCGACACCCTGCGCCGCTACCACGAGCACTACCACGACCGGATCGGCAGCGGGCCGAGCGAGCACAACGGCGAAGGCATCGCCTCGCCGCATGACACCGTCAGCTTCAAGCATCCGATCGGCCCTGAGGACGTCGTTCCCGATGCCCTGCCGCGCGCCCTGTGGCTCGATGAAATCGACGGCGAGGCGCTCTCCGCCTACCGGCAGGACGATCCGGCCGCGTTGCGCTTCACGCACCCCGGTCTGGTCAAGACGCTAACGCTGAACGGGTCGACCGTCACCGTGACCTGGCACTGCAGCGGCCTCGCCGGGCGCCGCTTCACGACACGGCTCAATCTGGCGATGCCCAGTTGCGACGGTTTCCTCGGCCGCTACGTGCTTGCCGACAGCAGCGTTCCCGGCGGCTTCGGGCAACCCATCGACCTGCCGGCCACGACCACGCTGACGCTCGAAGATGGCGTTCTCGGCGGCAGCATTCGCCTGAGAACGCAGAATCCGGCTGATATTTGCGGTCGACCGCAACAGACGGTCTCCCAGTCGGAGGCCGGCTTTGAGAAAATAATGCAGGCTGTCGAACTGTCCTTCATGTGGACCTTGCCCGACGACCAATGCACCCTCCAACTTCAACTGACCACCCAATAAGAGCAAATAATGACCGGAACCGTATTCAAACTCGAAGTAAATCCCAAGATCCCCGTTCGTCTGCGACCGCTCGAAGATCTCGCCAGCAACCTCTGGTACAGTTGGGATCGCTCGACACGCTCGCTCTTCGCACAACTGTCGGGGGGCTTGTGGAAGGCGACGAACCACAACCCCAAGGCATTTCTCAAGCGCGCCGACCAGAAGCGCCTCGAAGCCGCCGCCGAGGATGCGGTCTTCATCGGCTCGCTGAATCGCGTGATCTCAGCCTACAGCAGCTACCACGAACTGCCCAACATGGCGCACGTTCATGGCCAGCGCTTCAAGAGTGACGACCTGATCGCCTATTTTTGCGCCGAGTTTGGGTTCCATGAGAGCCTGCCGATCTACTCCGGCGGCCTCGGAATTCTCGCCGGCGACCACTGCAAGGGGGCCAGCGACATGGGCCTGCCCTTCATCGGCATCGGCCTGCTCTACCGTCAGGGCTACTTCCACCAGACACTCGACGCCGACGGCAACCAGCAAGCGACCTACAGCGATTCCGAATTCGACGATCTGCCGGTTGCACCGCTGCACGACGCCAACGGGAACGAGATGCTGGTCGCCATCGAGTTTCCCGGCCGAATCGTCCATGCCAAACTCTGGGAAGTCGTGGTCGGCCACGTCCGTCTCATCCTGCTCGACACCTGGCTGCCGCAGAATTCACCCCATGACCGGGAAATCACCCACCGCCTCTACGGCGGTGACCGGACGACGCGCATCGAGCAGGAAATCCTGCTCGGTGTCGGTGGCGTTCGTGCCCTCGCCATACTCGGCCTCAAGCCGTCGGTCTGGCATATCAACGAAGGTCACGCGGCCTTCCTCATCCTTGAGCGCATCCGCAGCCTGATCAGCGCCGGCCTGCCTTTCGCCGCGGCGCTCGAGGCGGTCGCCGCCAACGTCGTGTTCACGACGCACACACCGGTTCCGGCCGGCCACGATCATTTCCCGGAGGAAATGATCCGCCACTATTTCGCCGACTGGTGCCAGGGGAACAGCGTTCCCTACGAGCTACTCCTGAAACTGGGCGTCGAACAGGGCAAAACCGATTTCAACATGACCGCCCTTGCCTTGCGCGGCTCCCGTCACCACAACGGGGTCTCGCGCATCCATGGCGATGTCTCCGCCGAGATCTGCCGTTATCTGTGGCCGCAGATCGACCCCGAAGAAAACCCGATGGCCTACGTGACCAATGGTGTCCACCTGCCAACCTTCCTGGCCACCGAATGGCACGAAACCTTCGAACGCTTCCTCGGTATCGGCTGGGGTGAACGGCAGACCAACCCGGCCAATTGGGAGGGGATCGCGAAGATTCCCGACCAGACCTTCTGGAGCATCCGCCAGCAGCTGAAATCGCTGCTGCTGCAGCTCGTCCGTGACCGCCTGGGCGAACAGCACCAGCGCAACCGGGGCTCGCTGACCCACCTCGACCGCCTGCTCAAGTATGCCGATCCGAAAAACCCGAATGTCCTGACCATCGGCTTTGCCCGTCGCTTCGCGACCTACAAGCGCGCCGCACTGCTCTTCCAGGATCCGGAATGGCTGGCCGAGATCATTGCGCAGGCAGCGGGGCCGGTACTCTTCCTGTTTGCCGGCAAGGCTCATCCGGCCGACCAGCCGGGCCAGGAAATCATGCGCCTGATTGCCCAGATGGCCAAGCGCCCCGAGTTCGAGGGCCACATCCTGCTCGTCGAGGGCTACGACCTGCACCTGGCGCGCTCTCTTGTCGCCGGGGTCGACGTCTGGCTCAACAATCCCATCTATCCGCTCGAAGCCTCGGGCACCTCCGGCATGAAGGCGGCAATGAACGGCGCGCTCAACCTCTCGATACTCGATGGCTGGTGGGGCGAAGGCTACGACGGCAGCGGCGAGGTTGCCAACGGCTGGGCGATCAAACCCGCCCCCGGGCACCTCAACGAAGCCCAGCGCGATGCCGAGGAAGCCCGCACACTCTACGAACTGCTCCAGGACCATGTCATCCCGACCTACTACCGCACCGGTCCGATGGGCTATTCGCCGGAATGGGTGGCGATGGCCAAGCAGTCGATCAGGACCATCGCGCCGCAATTCAACGTCATCCGCATGGTTGCCGAGTACGCGAAGAATTTCTATGCGCCGGCCACCGCGCATGGTCGACGCTTCGCCAGGAACCACTTCGCCGTCGCCCGCACGGTGGCCGAGTGGAAGGAAAGGGTGCGTGGCGCCTGGCCCGGCGTGCGCCTGCACCGCATCGACCTGCCGGAGCGCCGTCTCAACTTCGGCAAGTCGCTGCATCTCCAGGTCGCCGTCCAGCTCAACGGGCTGACTCCGGAAGACGTCACCGTCGAGGTGCTGATCGGTCGTCCCGGTCCGCAAGGCACGTTCAGCAGGCGCGCCCGCCACTACCCGTTGAGCACCCGGGGAGTCACCGACAGCGGCGAGACGCTGTACGCCATCGACCTGACTCCGGAAAGCTGCGGCAAACTCGAATACCGGATCCGCATCTTTCCATCACATCCGGACCTGATCCACAGGTTCGAAACCGGCCTGATGATCTGGCTATGAGAATTTACGACTCCCCAGCCTGGCGGGCCCTCGCCGCCCATGCCGAAGCCGTGCGCCCGGCGCATCTGCGCGAACTGTTCGCCGCCGACGGACAACGCTTCGGGCACTTTTCGCTGCGCCATGACGGCCTGTTGCTCGACTTTTCCAAGCAGCGCATCGACGCCGAAGCGCTGGCGCTGCTGCATGCGCTGGCCGACGCCGCCGACGTCGACGGCTGGAAACGGAAGATGCTGGCCGGCGAACCGATCAACCACACCGAGGGCCGCGCGGTCCGGCACATGGCACTGCGCGCCGACAAGCAGGAACCGCTCGAAGTGCGCGCCGTCCTCGAGCGCCTGCAGAACTTCTGCGAAAGCATTCACAGCGGCAAGTGGCGGGGCTTTGCCGGCGAGCACATCACCGACGTCGTCAATATCGGCATCGGCGGCTCCGATCTCGGTCCGCGCATGGCGGTCAGAGCCCTGGCCGCCTTCCAGCAGCCGGACCTCAATGTCCATTTCGTCGCCAACGTCGACGGCGCCGACATCGCCCCGCTGCTCGCCCGGCTCAATCCGCGCACGACGCTGTTCGTGATTGCCAGCAAGACGTTCACGACGCTCGAGACGCTGACCAACGCGCGCACCGCCCGCGCCTGGCTGCTCGCCGCCGCGGGCCGCGAAAGCGCCGTCGGCCAGCATTTCGTCGCCCTATCGACCAATCTCGAACTGACGCGGCAGTTCGGCATCTCCCCCGACAACGTCTTCGAATTCTGGGACTGGGTCGGCGGCCGCTTCTCGCTGTGGTCGGCGATCGGCCTGTCGCTGGCGCTGGCGATCGGTTGGCGCCAGTTCAGGCAGTTGCTGGCCGGCGCCCGCGCCATGGACCGGCACTTCGTCGAGGCGCCGGCGGCCGCCAACCTGCCGCTGACGCTGGCCCTGCTGACCCTGTGGAATACCGACTTTCTCGGCGCGTCGACCGCGGCCGTCCTGCCCTACAGCCAGTCGCTGGCGCTGTTGCCGGCCTACCTGCAGCAGCTTGAAATGGAGAGCAACGGCAAGCAGACCGACCGCGACGGCGAGCCGGTCGGGGTCGGAACCTGCCCGGTGCTCTGGGGCGAAGCGGGTACCAATGGCCAGCATTCGTTCTATCAACTGATCCATCAGGGCGGCCAGACCATTCCCTGCGATTTCATCGCACTGCGCGACAGCGACTTTCCGCTGCCCGGTGGTCACCATGCGGCGCTGCTCGCCAATTGTCTCGCCCAGTCGGCCGCGCTCGCTTTCGGCCAGACCGCCGCCGAGGCCCGTGCCGCCGGCGTGCCGGAAGCGCTCGTTCCGTACAAGGTCTTCCCCGGCAACCAGCCCTCGACGACGCTCGTCCTGCCGGCGCTGAACCCCTATACGCTGGGCCAGTTGCTGGCGCTCTACGAGCACAAGGTGTTCTGCCTCGGCGTCCTGTGGAACCTGAATTCCTTTGACCAGTGGGGTGTCGAACTCGGCAAGCAGCTGGCCAACCAGTTGACGCCGCTGCTCGCCGGCGACGGCGATGCCGCCGCCTTCGATGCTTCGACGCGCGGGCTGCTGGCCGCCCTGAGAACGCCCTGAGCCGCCTCTCGATACTCTTCGTCGCGTCCGAAATGGCGCCCTGGGTCAAGACCGGGGGCCTCGGCGATGTTGCCGCCGCGCTGCCGGCGGCGTTGCACCGCGAGAAGCACGATATCCGCGTTCTGCTTCCGGCTTACCGGGCGCTGTTGCAGGCATTTCCCGATGCCCTGCAACTCGCCCGGCTGCCAGCGCTCGCCCCGGCGTTGCCGCCCGCCCGCCTGCTCGGCGCCGACGCCAACGGGCTGCCGCTGATCCTGCTCGACTGCCCCGAACTGTTCGACCACCCCGGCAACCCCTATCTCGATGCCCTCGGCCACGACCGCGCCGACAACGGCATCCGCTTCGGGCTGCTATCCCGCGTCGCCGCCCTGCTTGGTCAGCCGGCTTCGCCGCTCGGCTGGCAACCCGACGTGGTGCATGCCAATGAGTGGCACAGCGCCCTGGCACCCGCCTGGCTGCATTACGAGGGCGGGGCAGCGAGCGTCGTCACCGTGCACAACATGGCGTTCCAGGGCAATTTCCCGGCCGACCTTCTGGCGGCGCTCGGCCTGCCCGAGCATGCCTGGCGCGTCGACGGCGTCGAGTATCACGGTCGGCTTTCCTTCCTGAAGGCCGGCCTGCAATTCGCAACACGGATCTCGACGGTGAGCCCGACCTACGCCCGGGAAATCCAGGATGAGGCCTTCGGCTACGGACTGGCGCCCCTGCTGCGCCACCGGACCGGCGATCTGCGCGGCATCCTGAACAGGGTCGACGGCGCCCTCTGGAACCCGGCGGCCGACCCCGCGCTGGCCGTCCCTTACGCAGCCAACCGCCTCGCCGCCAAGCGCGACAACAAGCGCGCGCTGCAACAGGAAATGGGGCTGGCGAGCGTAGCCGACCGCCCCTTGTTCGGGGTCGTCAGCCGCCTGACGCAGCAGAAGGGTCTCGACCTCGTCCTGACATTGGGGGAAGGCATCACCCAGCTGCCGGCGCAACTCGCCGTCCTGGGCAGCGGCGACAAGGCGATGGAAGCCGGCTTCGCCGCCCTCGCCGCGCGCCACCCCGGGCAGATCGCCGTCCGCCTGGATTTCGACGAAGGCCTGGCCCACCGCATCGAGGCCGGCGCCGACGGCTTCCTGATGCCCTCGCGCTTCGAGCCCTGTGGCCTCAACCAGATGTACAGCCTGCGCTACGGCACGCCGCCCATCGTGCGCGCCACCGGGGGCCTGGCGGATACGGTCGTCGATGTCTCGGAAGCGACGCTGACCGACAAGACGGCCAACGGCTTCGTCTTCGAGGAGGCGACAGCGCATGCGTTGTGGCTGGCGCTCGAACGCGCCACCCGCTGCTGGCACGACCGCAAGCTATGGCAGCGCATCCAGCAGAACGGCATGCGCCGCAACTTCTCCTGGGCGCATGCGGTCCGCGAATATGTCGCCCTGTACCGCGACGCCGTCGCCGCCCACGGCTGAAGCCCCGATGCCGGAAATCGTCGTCATTGCCGCGGTCGCCCGCAACCGCGTGATCGGCAAAGACAACCGCCTGCTCTGGAACATCCCGGAAGACATGGCCCGCTTCAAGGCGCTGACCGCCGGCCACACCGTGATCATGGGCCGCAAGACCTGGGAATCCCTGCCGCCGCGCTTCCACCCGCTGCCCGGCCGGCGCAACATCGTCATCACTCGCCAGGCGGATTACACCGCCCCCGGCGCCGAACTCGCCGCCTCGCTGGAAAATGCCCTGAAGCTGGCGTCGACCGCGGCAACCATCTTCGTTATCGGCGGCGAGCAGATTTACCGTCAGGCGATGACGATCGCCGACCGTCTGGAAATCACCGAGGTCGATCTGGAACCTGAGGGTGATGCGTGGTTTCCTGAGATTGCTGCGGTCGACTGGGAGAACACAGCAAAAACCGAGGGAAACGGGTTTGCGTTCGTGACCTATCGCCGACTGGCCGATTGAAACATGAAAATGCGGCCACTTTTTACTCTGGGCGACTTAAGTGGAAGAAGTAAGGGTACATCAGTGTAAGACCCCGCTTATGGGGAACGGGAACCACTTCCTTTTGCAAACACGGCGCTGCACTTCATCGCGGAAAGCATCAGGCGCTGGATCTTTCCCACTTTGATGCCTCATGTAGTTGCAGAACCGATGTGCCGCAACGATGTTTTTGCGCGACGCCTTTCCGCCAACGCTATGTCGAAGAAGATGCTCCCCTGTGCACTGCAATTGTTGCGCCTGCTTTGGGGTTAAGTTGTATCGCCGGGCGAACGACTCGGGGTCATTTAGCCACATCGGCTTGTCACAGTAGATGCAACAGCCGGCTTGCTCTTCGAAAGCGATAGATGCGAGGGGTTTTAAGCTTGAACGTTTCGAGGCCATGGGGCTTCTCCAGAAAAATAAAGGATGGCTCCACACCCGGCATCTCGCCTGGAACGTGGTACTGACCGAGTAACTCGGATCAGCCAAACTAGCGAGGGACGTCGCGTCCCATCACTACGCGTTAGCGCTACGGCTTCACACCGGTTGAAATACTAGGGGAAACAAACCTAACCTGTCAACTTGGGGGAGCAAATCGCAGGCTAAAGTGGCTTGAGTAATCCAGATCCCACTTTCCTCAGCCCCTTGAACCCAAAGGGAACCCCTCCGGACAACGGATTGAAAACGAAAGCCTGATTCGCAAAGCTCCAATTTCAACTGTCCTTCCAAGAATCAAAGGGGCCAGGCTCAGTCAATTATCAAAATCTTGGCGCAAATCCAAAGGGATCAAGCTCAAAAAGCGCCCCTGCCCTGCCATCGTCCGCACCCCGGTGCTCGACAACAGGATTTCATCGCGCTTCGCGAGCTTGGGTTCCGACTCACCCGTCAGGCGCCCTCATCGATCCACCCGAAGCCCGAAGCGTGCCTCGTTTCAGGTCACTTCGCGTGCCGGCAACCGGGTTTTTTGGTTAAAATGACAACTTCAACAGCAGGGTCTTCCGGCGACGCGGTGAGTCCGCGTTCCACTTCAGCAATCACGGCTTGGAAAGTGCCACGATGAAAGTACTCCTGTTCACACGCGAATACCCACCCTACGTCTATGGGGGAGCCGGTGTTCACGTCGAATATCTGTCCGGCGAACTGGCGAAACTCATGGACGTCGAAGTGCGCTGCTTTGGCGACCAGGACACCACCAACGATGGTGTCCTGGTCAAGGGCTACCCGTTCGGCAAGGGCAGTTTCGCACAGGTCGACGCGAAGCTCAGCGGCGCGCTGGATACCTTCGAGGCCAACCTGGCGACCTTGGGTGCGCGGGTCGACGCGGATCTGGTCCATGTGCATACCTGGTACGCCCACCTCGGCGGCATCCTGGCGAAGCTGCTGTACGGCGTTCCCCTGGTGCATACGGTGCACTCCCTGGAACCCTTGCGTCCGTGGAAGCGCGAACAACTCGGGGGCGGATACGATACATCGTCGTGGATCGAGCGCACCTCGCTCGGCATGGCCGATGCAGTCATCGCTGTCTCGCAGGGAACCAAGCAGGACATCCTCGACCATTTCGATATCGATCCGGCAAAGATTTCGGTGATCTACAACGGCATCAACGTCGACCAGTATCGGCGCACCGCCGAGACGAGCGCGCTCGAGAAATACGGGGTCGATCCGACCAAACCGATCGTCCTGTTCGTTGGCCGGATAACCCGTCAAAAGGGCATCGTGCACCTGGTGAACGCCGTGAAGCACATCAATCGCGACGCCCAGGTCGTGCTCTGTGCCGGTGCGCCGGACACCAAGGAGATACTTGCCGAGATGGAGGCGGCCGTCGCCAGTGTTCGGCAGGAAGGGCTGACCAATCTGATCTGGATTCAGGAGATGTTGACCAAGGAACAGGCAATCCAGATGTATTCGCACGCCACGGTATTCTGCTGCCCCTCGATCTACGAACCATTCGGAATCATCAACCTGGAGGCCATGGCCTGCCATACCGCGGTCGTGGCGAGCGCCGTCGGCGGGATCAAGGAGGTCGTGGTCGATGGCGTGACCGGCTATCAGGTTCCGCTGGAGCAACTCAAGGTTGCGCCCTTCGAGCCGGTGAACCCGGAGGCGTTTTCGCGCGATCTGGCGAGCGCGATCAACAAGGTTCTCGACGATCCTAAACTCGCCGAGGCGATGGCCACAGCGGGACAAAAGCGCGCGCACGAGGTGTTCAGCTGGACAAGCATCGCCCAGCAAACCAAGAAGCTCTACGAATCCCTGCTGAAATGACCGCCCGGCGCTTGATTCCCCCACGGCCTTCACAAGTGTGCCGTGGCGGGGAAATGCGTCAGGAAGGCTCTGACCGGCCGTCGTTTCGCGGCTTTGACCGTTATCTCTCCGGCCCCGGCCGGTTCAGTGTTCAGGAGTTGCACAATGGTGCCCAAAGACTATCCCCGAGTGATCATCGAGGCGGTCCAGCCGCAGGTTGACGGCGGCCGATTCCCCATAAAGCGGGTCGTCGGCGAGAAGGTTTCGGTCAGCGCCGACATCTATCAGGAAGGCCACAACAAGCTGGCGGCCCTGCTCAAGGTGCGCAAGGTCGGCACGAAGAAATGGCAGGAGAGCCCGATGACCCAGGGCGATAACGACCGCTGGCACGGCGAGTTCCCGGTTACCGCGATTGGCCGCTGGGAATACTCGATCGAGGCGTACAGCGAACGCTATCTTTCCTGGGTCGATGAAATCACCAAGAAAAGCGTTCCGGGCGCCAATCTGACGAGCGAGCTGCTCGAGGGACTGGTGATTCTCAAACGGAGTGCCGGCGAGGCGAAAGGCAAGGCGCGGACCCGCATGAACGCCGTCATTGCGGCGATGGAGACCGCCTTGGCTGCCAACGATTGGCATGGCGCCGCCGATCTCGGGACCGGCGGCGAAATGCGCGACCTGATGGCCGCGCATCCGGACCGCAGCGAGGGCTATACGCTGACGCCCGCGCTGGGCATCATGGTCAATCGGCCGATTACCCGTTTTGCCGCCTGGTACGAGTTCTTTCCGCGCTCGCAGGGCTCTGACCCCGATCGCCACGGCACGCTGCGGGACTGCATTCCGCGCCTGCGCGAGATCAGCGACATGGGCTTCGATGTCGTGTATTTGCCGCCGATCCACCCGATCGGCAACAGCTTCCGCAAGGGCAGGAACAACAGCCTGGTCGCCGAGCCGGGCGATGTCGGCAGCCCGTGGGCGATCGGCAACGAACATGGCGGCCACATGGCGCTGGAACCCAAACTCGGAACCTGGAAGGACTGGAATCGATTCGTCGCCACGTGCCGTGAATTGGGGATCGAGATAGCCCTCGACTACGTCATGAATTGCTCGCCCGACCATCCTTACGTGGCGGAACATCCAGACTGGTTTTTTCATCGCCCGGATGGAACGATCAAATATGCCGAGAACCCGCCCAAGAAGTACCAGGACGTGTACCCGCTCAACTTCGGAACCAGCGACCGCGAAGGACTTTGGAACGAGATGTTGAAGGTATTCCTGTTCTGGGTCGACAAGGGCGTGACCACTTTCCGCGTCGACAACCCCCATACCAAACCGGTGCCGTTCTGGGAATGGGTGATCAGTGAAGTGCACCGCAAGCACCCCGAGGTCATCTTCCTGGCCGAAGCATTCACCAAGCCGAAAATGATGCGTTTGCTGGCGAAAGCGGGATTCGCCCAGTCCTATACCTACTTCACCTGGCGCAACGCCAGCCACGAACTCGTCGAGTACGTCAGCGAGTTGACGCACGGCGACATGAAGGAGTATTTCACCGGCAACTTCTTTGCCAACACGCCGGACATCTTGCCGACGATCCTGCAGTTCGGTGGCAGGCCGGCATTCATCATGCGCGCCGTGCTGGCCGCGACGCTGTCCAGCGTCTACGGCATTTATAGCGGCTACGAACTATGCGAGAACGAGGCGATTCCGGGCAAGGAGGAATACCTCAACTCCGAGAAATACGAGATCAAGGTTCGCGACTGGAACGGAGCACCGGGCAACATCGTCCCGATCATTGCCCGAATCAACCAGATTCGTCGCAACTCGCCCGCCCTGCAAACCTACAACGAGGTCCTGTTTCTCGGTTCCAACAACCCGAACATCATCGCTTACGCGAAGATGAACGCTGACAGGTCGGACATCATCGTTTGCGTCGTCAACCTCGACCCCTTCCATACCCAGGCCTCGACGATCCACATTCCGCTGGGGACCTTCGGCATCCACGACGGCGAGCAATACGAAGCGCATGACCTGCTCTCGGACGAGCGCTACCGCTGGGGCGGCCCGACGGCCTACGTCGAGCTGAGTCCCGCCGGCAAGATGGCACACATCATCAAGATCCGCCGCGCGCAGTAGCCCAGCCGGCTACCGACGAGCACGCCAAAGGCAATTCGAGGCGCGCTGAAGCGCGCCTCGGTCATCGTCTGGCAGCGAAACGAGCGGCCGCCACTCCGTTTCCAGCAACTGTTGCGGTCGACCGCCAAAAAAGACGAAAACCGAAACGCTGCCCTTCAGCGCACGCAATCCACGTAGTAGCTGCCATCCTCGCCCTTCACCAGGCCGTGGATGTCGGTCTCGAAGCCGGGGAAGCGGGCGTTGAATTCGCGGGCGAACTTCAGGTAATTGCAGATCGTCCGGTTGAAGCGCTCGCCGGGAATCAGCAGCGGAATGCCGGGGGGATAAGGGGTCAGCAGCACGGCGGTGACGCGGCCTTCCAGCGCATCGACCGGCACCCGCTCGATCTCGCGGTGCGCCATCCGGGCGAAGGCATCGGCCGGGCGCATCGCCGGTACCATGTCCGAAAGGTACATCTCGGTGGTCAGGCGGGCCACGTCGTTCTGCCGGTAGATCCCGTGAATCTGGGCACACAGGTCACGCAGGCCGACCGATTCGTAGCGCGGGTTCTTCTGGACGAACTCCGGCAGGATCTTCCACAGCGGATGATTCCGGTCATAGTCGTCCTTGAACTGTTGCAGCTCCGTCACCAGCGTATTCCAGCGGCCCTTGGTGATGCCGATGGTGAACATGATGAAGAAGCTGTAGAGGCCGCACTTCTCGACGATGATGCCGTGCTCGGCCAGATACTTGGTGACGATGGCGGCCGGGATGCCTATATCGTCGGCGAAGTCGCCATCGACGTCGAGGCCCGGCGTGATGATCGTCGCCTTGATCGGGTCGAGCATGTTGAAGCCGTCGGCCAGTTCGCCGAAGCCATGCCAGCGGTCGCCGGGCTTGAGCATCCAGGCCTCGCGGTCTTCGACGCCCTCCTCGGAAAAAACGTCGGGGCCCCAGACCTTGAACCACCAGTCGGCTCCCCACTCCGCCTCGACCTTGCGCATCGCGCGGCGGAAATCGAGGGCTTCGGAGATCGATTCCTCGACCAGCGCCGTGCCGCCCGGCGCTTCCATCATCGCCGCCGCCACATCGCACGAGGCGATGATCGCGTATTGCGGCGAGGTCGAGGTGTGCATCAGGTAGGCCTCGTTGAAGATGTCGCGGTCGAGCTTGCGCGCCTCGCAGTCCTGGACCAGGATCTGCGACGCCTGACTGAGGCCGGCGAGCAGTTTGTGCGTCGATTGCGTGGCGAAAACCATCGACTCCCGGCAGCGCGGACGGTCGGCGCCGATGGCGTGATAGTCGCCATAGAAATCGTGGAAGGCGGCGTGCGGCAGCCAGGCCTCGTCGAAATGCAGCGAGTCGATCCTGCCGTCGAGTTCCTTCTTGATTTCCTCGACATTGTAAATAATCCCGTCATAGGTCGACTGGGTAATGGTGAGCACCCGCGGCTTGGCGTTCTTGTCGGTCGCGAAGGGGTTCGCGGCGATCTTCTTCCGGATGCTCTCCCAGGCGAACTCGGATTTCGGGATCGGACCGATGATGCCGAAGTTGTTGCGCGTCGGCATCAGGAAGACCGGCACGGCGCCGGTCATCATGATCGAGTGCAGCACCGACTTGTGGCAGTTGCGGTCGACGACGACGATGTCGCCCGGCGCCACCGTCGAATGCCAGACGATCTTGTTCGACGTCGACGTGCCGTTGGTGACGAAATACAGGTGATCGGCATTGAAGATGCGGGCCGCGTTGCGCTCCGAGGCGGCGACCGGGCCGGTGTGGTCGAGCAACTGGCCGAGTTCCTCGACCGCATTGCAGACGTCGGCGCGCAGCATGTTCTCGCCGAAGAACTGGTGGAACATCTGGCCGACCGGCGACTTCAGGAAGGCGACGCCGCCCGAGTGGCCCGGGCAGTGCCAGGAATAGGAGCCGTCGGCGGCATAGTGCGTCAGCGCGCGGAAGAACGGCGGCGACAGCGAATCGAGATAGGCCCGGGCTTCGCGCTTGACGTTACGCGCGATGAATTCCGGTGTGTCCTCGAACATGTGGATGAAGCCGTGCAGTTCGCGCAGCACGTCGTTCGGAACGTGGCGCGAGGTGCGTGTCTCGCCATGCAGGAAGATCGGGATTTCGGCGTTGCGGTTGCGGATCGCGGTCACGAAGGCGCGCAGTTTGGCGAGGGTCTGGTCCGGCGCGAGCGCCAGTTCCTCGTCGCCGATCGACAGGATGAAGGCGCCGGCGCGTGACTGCTGCTGCGCGAACGAGGTCAGGTCGCCGAAGCTGGTGACGCCCAGAACCTCCAGCCGCTCCTTCTCGAGCGCCGCGGCGAGGGCGCGGATGCTGAGTCCGTAGGTATTCTCGGAGCGGTAATTTTCATCGATGATGATGACGGGAAAGTGGAAACGCATGTCGAATCCTTGAGAAGCGGCGCCCCGCCGCATCGGGTCGCCGAATGAAACCTGGTGGTCGCGCCTCCCGGCGTCAGATCTTGGGCAGCGTCACGCCGACCTGGCCCTGATACTTGCCGCCCCGGTCCTTGTACGAGGTTTCGCAGATCTCGTCGGACTCGAAGAACAGCACCTGGGCGCAGCCCTCGCCGGCGTAGATCTTGGCCGGCAGCGGCGTCGTGTTGGAGAATTCCAGCGTCACGTAACCTTCCCACTCCGGCTCGAAGGGGGTGACATTGACGATGATGCCGCAGCGGGCGTAGGTACTCTTGCCGAGGCAGATGGTCAGCACCGAGCGCGGGATGCGGAAATACTCCATGGTGCGGGCCAGCGCGAACGAGTTGGGCGGAATGATGCAGACGTCGGACTCGATCTCGACGAAGGACTTCGGATCGAAGGCCTTGGGATCGACGACGGTCGAGTTGATGTTGGTGAATACCTTGAATTCGCGCGCGCAGCGGATATCGTAGCCGTAGCTCGAGGTGCCGTAGGAAACGATCTTGCCGCCGTTCGCCTCGCGCACCAGTTCCGGCGCGAACGGCTCGATCATGCCGTGCTCCGCCGCCATGCGGCGTATCCACTTGTCTGATTTGATGGCCATTTTTCCCGGCTGCGGTCGACAAAAATAAAGGCGGGATTTTACCCGCCTTTAGGTGTGGTTTTTACAAATAACTTAGGTGTTCTGCACGACGATATTCGGGAACTTCGACGTCATGTCCTTGGCCTTCTGGGCAATCTTGACCGCGATGCGCCGGGCGATGCCGCGGTAGATCTCCGCGGTGCGCGAATCCGGCGCCCCGACCACGGTCGGCTTGCCGCCGTCGGCCATCTCCCGGATCGCCAGCTCGAGCGGCAGGCTGCCGAGGAATTCGACGCCGTAATCCTTGCCCATGCGCGCGCCGCCGCCCTCGCCGAAGATGTGCTCCTCATGGCCGCACTTCGAGCAGATGTGGAGGCTCATGTTCTCGACGATGCCGAGGATGGGGACATTGACCTTCTCGAACATCTTCAGGCCCTTGCGCGCGTCGATCAGCGCGATGTCCTGCGGCGTCGTGACGATCACGGCGCCGGTCACCGGCACCTTCTGCGACAGCGAGAGCTGGATGTCGCCGGTGCCCGGCGGCATGTCGACGATCAGGTAGTCGACATCGTGCCAGTTGGTCTGGCCGATCAGCTGGTCGAGCGCCTGCGCCACCATCGGGCCGCGCCAGACCATCGGCGTCTCGACATCGACCATGAAGCCGATCGACATCGCCTGCACGCCGTAGGCCCGCAGCGGCTCCATGCTCTGGCCATCCTTCGACTCCGGCTGCTCCCCGGCAAGGCCGAGCATCTGCGGCTGCGAGGGGCCGTAGATGTCGGCGTCGAGGATGCCGACGCTGGCGCCTTCCTGTGCCAGCGCCAGCGCCAGATTGACTGCCGTCGTGCTCTTGCCGACGCCCCCCTTGCCGGAAGCGACGGCGATGATGTTCTTGACGCCTGGCACCAGCTTGACACCGAGTTGCACGGAATGGGCGACGATCTTCGAATGGACATTGGCCGACACGTTGCCGACTCCCGGCAGCGTGCGCACGGCGGCGATCACCTGCTTGCGGATGGCGTCGATCTGCGTCTTCGCCGGGTAGCCGAGCTCGATGTCGAAGGACACGTCGTCGCCATCGACCTTGACGTTCTTCAGTGACTTGCCGGCGACGTAATCCTTGCCGGTATTGGGGTCGACCGCGGCAGCGAGGGCGGTCCTGATCTGCTGTTCTGAAAGACTCATGGAGACTCCGGGTTGGCGTGAGCGGGCGGAAAATACCCGAGCAATTTGCTACAGTATACCGCAAACCCCTCCCGGCGAGAGCCTCGCGGTAAAATCACGGTTTATTTTCGTACCGGCCGTCCACCCATGTCGCGCAAGATTCTCGTCACCTCCGCCCTGCCCTACGCTAACGGCGCCATCCACCTCGGCCACCTGGTCGAGTACATCCAGACCGACATCTGGGTGCGCTTCCAGAAGATGTCCGGCAACGAGTGCTGGTACGTCTGCGCCGATGACACCCACGGCACGCCGATCATGCTGCGCGCCGAGCAGGAAGGCATCACGCCGGAAGCCCTGATCGCCCGCGTCCATGGCGAGCACACCCGCGACTTCGCCGGGTTTCTGGTCGGCTTCGACAACTACTACACGACCCACTCCGCCGAAACCCGCGCCTGTGCCGACGACATCTACGTCAAGCTGCGCGCGTCCGGGCTGATCGAGACGCGCACCATCGAGCAGTACTACGACCCGGTCAAACAGTTGTTCCTGCCCGACCGCTTCATCAAGGGCGAATGCCCGAAGTGCGGCACCGCCGACCAGTATGGCGACAACTGCGAATCCTGCGGCGCCGCCTACGCCCCGACCGACCTCAGAAACCCGTACTCGGCGATTTCCGGCGCCAGGCCCGAGCTGCGCGCGTCCGAGCATTACTTCTTCAAGCTCTCCGACCCGCGCTGCGAAGCCTTCCTGCGCCGCTACACCAGCCGCGACAACGGCGTCCTGCAAGCGGAGGCCGCCAACAAGATGCAGGAGTGGCTGGGCGCCGAGGGCGAAAACCGGCTGACCGACTGGGACATCTCGCGCGATGCCCCCTACTTCGGTTTCGAGATTCCCGATGCCCCGGGCAAGTACTACTACGTCTGGCTCGACGCGCCGATCGGCTACATGGGCGCGTTCAGGAACCTGTGCGACCGCCTCGGCCTCGACTTCGACGAATATTTCAGGGCGGATTCGACGGCCGAGCTCTATCACTTCATCGGCAAGGACATCCTCTACTTCCACGCGCTGTTCTGGCCGGCCGAACTGGCCCATGCCGGCTACCGCACGCCGACGAAGATCTTCGCGCACGGGTTTCTCACGGTCGACGGCGCGAAAATGTCGAAATCGCGCGGCACCTTCATCACCGCGCAGAGCTACCTCGACACCGGCCTCGACCCGGAGTGGCTGCGCTACTACTACGCCGCCAAGCTGTCGGCGAGCATGGAGGACATCGACCTCAACCTCGACGACTTCGTCGCCCGCGTCAACAGCGACCTAGTCGGCAAGTACGTCAACATCGCCAGCCGCTCGGCGGGCTTCATCAGCAAGCGCTTCAACGGCCAACTGGCCCCAGCCGACGAAACGCTGCCGGCGCTCAGGGCAATCCGGGAAGCCGCCGGACGCATCGCCGAACTCTACGAAGCCCGCGAATTCTCCAAGGCGATGCGCGAGATCATGCTGCTGACCGACGCCGCCAACCAGTACGTTGACAGCGTCAAACCCTGGGAACTGGCCAGGCAGGAAGGCCGGGACGGCGAACTGCACGTCGCCTGCTCGAACGCGCTCAACCTGTTCCGTCTGCTGACGGTGCTGCTCAAGCCGATCCTCCCCACCGTTGCCGGCAAGGTCGAAAGATTCCTCAACAGCGCGCCGCTGACCTGGGCCGACGCGCAAAGCCTGCTCGCCGCCGGCCACGCCATCAACGCCTACGAACACCTGATGACGCGCATCGATCCCCGGCTGATCGAAAAGCTGGTCGAGGCCAACCGGGAATCGCTGACCCCGGCGCCGGAGCGGCAGTCGCCGCAACGTCACGCGCAGCACCAGCAGGCCGAAGTCCCCGCCGCCAGCCCGTGGGAGCCCTACTGCAACATCGACGAATTCATGAAAGTCGACCTGCGCATCGCCCGCATCGCCAACGCCGAGCACGTCGACGGCGCCGACAAGCTCGTGCGCCTGACCCTCGAACTCGGCAACAACGAAACGCGCAACGTCTTTGCCGGCATCAAGTCGGCTTACGACCCGGCGCAACTGATCGGCCGGCTGACCGTCATGGTCGCCAACCTGGCGCCGCGCAAGATGAAGTTCGGGCTCTCGGAAGGCATGGTACTGGCCGCTTCGGACAGCGCCGGCAAAACCCCCGGCATCTTCCTCCTGTCACCCGACGCCGGCGCGCAACCGGGGATGCGCGTCAAGTAGGAACCGCGCAACGCCGTCTTCGGCAACACCCGGCTTTCGCTGGCTTCGCTCGACTTCCCCCCTCGCTCAAGAACCGACGGGGTTGGCGCAGCATCGCCACGCCCCGCTTTTCATCTTCCACTACGCGAGTCGCTTGACCGCTCAACGCCTGGCCTTCGTACTCGACCACGAAGCACCCCTTCCCGGTCATCATGTTGGTGACCGACCCGGTGATGACACCGGTCCGTGTCGCCCGCTCGTTGTTGGGATAGAGCCTGGCCGGGAGAGTCGCCTGCGTCGGAGCGCCCATCCGTGGCGGACGCGCCGCGGGCTGCCCCGGATGCGGCACCGACCCCGCCGGGAGTAGCGGCGAACCTGTGATCCCGCCGCAGCATCTTCGGGCCTGAAAACCTGAGAGATCACATTAACTTCGATACCCAATTCGATGCCCTGGCATGGACTTTCCAATCTATCCACAAAATCTGTGGATAAGTCTGTGAGTGATTCCTGACCATCACCCGTAAGTTGGCGCCACACAAAGACTTTTTCTCTTCTGCACGAGATTTGTGCGAATATCCAAGTCATTGATTCAATGCTGATTTCTACCGCCAAATCTGATTTCCGACAATCCAGTCCGGCAACTTGCACGGGAAATCCCCGCAAATCGGCCAGACGGAAGTTCTGTGAGTAAATCGGAACAGAAGGACGGAATTGTCAACGGCTTTTGGTCTTTTTCCGGCAACTTTCCTGAACCAGGCGCAGAACCTTGCTCGCCGCCATGCACGGCGCCTCCGCTGCCCCGCCAAGCGCCGGAAAGGCGCGCGGGTCGCCGCTCTCGAATCGCCCCAGTTCGTCGCGGGTGTTGAGGTTGGCGAAGGCCTCCGCCTCGTCGTCGAAGGCGATTTCCGCCACCTTCAACGTTGCGTGCCAGCCGACCATCCTGCGCTCGCCGCTGGCGAGGTAGGCGGCCAGGTGCGGCTGCAGGTCGCGCCTGCACAGGCAGAATACCGGTTGCACACGCCCCCCGGTCCGGGCGACGGCGACATCGGCGCCGGTTGCGGTCAACCCGGAAAACAGGCGCAAAACCAGGTCGGCCGGCAGGAAGGGCGAATCGCACGGGGCGGTGGCGACCAGCGGATGCGCCGCCGCCGCCAGCACCGCATGCAGCCCGGCCAGCGGGCCGGCGAAATCGGGGATCCGGTCAGGTACGACGCGGTGGCCGAAAGCGGCGTAGCGGTCGCCGTTCTGGTTGGCATTGATCAGCAGCTCGTCGACCTGCGGTGCCAGCCGTTCGATGACGTGGCTGACCAGCGGCCGCCCGTTCAGCAACTGCAGCCCCTTGTCGACGCCGCCCATCCGCCGTCCCAGTCCGCCGGCGAGGATAACGCCGGTGATCGGCGGGCACGCCATCAGAAGACCAGGGTCCGCCACGCCGGGTCGAGGGTACGGGCGACGAAGGCGGTGGCGCCGGCAGCGCCGTTGTACTCGGGGATCAGCGATTCGTCGGCGGCGATCCAGGCGGCGCTGGCCATGCTGCAGCCGTAGAACCTGGTGCCGGCCGCGCCGGCCTCGCGCAGGAAGTCGCCGATGGATTTTTCCCGGGCCGGCGTCGCGTACAGCATGTCGGCGACGCCGGCCACGAGCAGGCGCACGGCGGGGCCGGCGAAATGGATCTCGACCTCGGCATCGAGGGCGCGCGCGGCCAGCGCGTGGACCAGCGGTGTCACGCACAATTCGGGCCGCTCGGGCGTCGCTGCCCACATCAGCAGGGCCAGTCGCTCAGTCAAAGCCGGCCTCCGGCTCGACCGCCAGGACATGCCGGCGGTAGGCGGCGGCATCGACCAGCAGGGGCTTTTCCTCGGCCCAGCGGGTCGGTCGGGCGCGTGCCATCCAGCCGTCGCCGTAGGGCGCGGTGTTGACCAGCCTTGGGCGTTCCTCGGCGGCTTCGTTGCCTTCGAGCAAGATGAAGGAAATCGGCGCGTGCACCGCCAGCACCGTCTTGCGGCATTCGACCGTGCCCATGCCGCGGCCGATGTCGACCTCGGCGCCTTTCGGCTTGGCGGTGAAGGCGATGATCTCGCCGGCCAGGAAGATGCCGAAACTGGTGGCGCCGATCAGCACCTCGCCGTTGTCGTGCTCCGCCACCCACATGTCGTAGCGGGGGCAATAAAGGCGGTCGTCGGGGATGGAGCCGGAGAAGGGGGTGTGGGCCATGTCAGTCGATCGGAGCAATTTCGTTGGCTGGTCGTTCGTGCCGCGAAGCCGAGCCGAAGACAGTGCTTTTAGCACGGCGAGGCGACAGCGACAAAGGCACGGACGGCCAGACAACGAAATTTGGCGGAAGAGAGCAGGAGTCGAACCTACCCAAACCTGTTTGACAGGTCCTGCCGGTTTTGAAGACCGGCCGCCCCACCGGGGAACGATCTCTTCCGTTGTTCATGATCCGAATTGCTCCGGCGTGCCGCGCAACACATGGGTGTCGCGCACGCGGCGAGTGTAGCCGATGCGGTCGAAGAATTCGAGGATGTGGATGGCCACCTTGCGGCCACCGCCGATTTCGTCGCGCAGCGTGGCGGCGCGAGCGCAGCCGTCGCGTTCGTTCAGCGCGGCGACCTTGCGGGCCAGATCGGCGACGGCTTCGGCCGTGAAGAAATGGTCATGCGCCACCGGCCAGGCGTCGCCGTGGCGGGCGATGCGCTTGAACAGGGCGCGTACCGTGTCTTCGGCCATGCCGGTGGCCTTGGCGACGTCGCGCACGCGCGGCGGGGCGTAGGGCGCGGCATCGAGCAGCGGTTTCAGGGTTTGCCACAGGTCGCGGTCGGCGGTGGCAAGTTGCACGCGATGCTCGGGCAGGTGCAGCCAGGCGTTGCTCTGGGCGATGCGGCCGTCGGCCAGCGGGGCGGCGAGCAGCGCGTCGAAGGCCGGGCGGGAGAGCGTCGGCAGGGTCAGGCGGCGCAGGCGGTCGCGCTCGACGCCGGTGAGGTCCGGCGCGCGCTCGTGTTCGGTGGCGAGCGCGGCGAGCAGGCGGGCTTCGAGTTCCTGCCAGCGAACCGGGGCAAAGGCGGTTTCGCCGACGACTTTGAGGTTCAGTTGCCGGCACAGCGCGGCCAGCGTGGTTGCATCAAGATTGCGGTTGAGTCTGTGGGCGGCGAGGTCGACGCCGGCGGGTTGTTGCTCGGCGGCGAGTTGCAGGGCCGTGGCCGGGTCGAGGTCGGCCAGCGCGGCGAGCATGGCCAGGCGTTCCGGACTGCTCTTTTTGCGGCTGGGCGGGAAGATGTCGAGCACGATGCCGCCGCCGATGGTGTGGCGGGCCGCCGCATCGCGCAGGATGAAGCGGTCGCCGGCCAGGGCGCCGATTTCACGGTCGACGGTAATTTGCGCCCAATTTTCAAAGCCCGGCGCGATCTCGTCGACGCCAAGCAGCGCGACGCGGGCCGGCACGTCTTCGGCGCCGAGGTGGAGGTGAACCTGCGTCCAGTGCTTGAGCGGCGGCTGGCCGGAGAGGACGCGTATCCTGGCGTCGAAGCGGCGCACCGGGGCGTGCAGGGCGGGCGCGACGATCCACTGGCCGCGTTCGACTTCGGCTTTTTCGATGCCGCTCAGGGCCAGCGCGATACGCTGCCCGGCGTGGCCGCTTTCGGCCGGGGCGTCCTGCACGCGCAGGCTGCGCACGCGGACGGGTTTGTCGGGCGGCGACAGGATCAACTGGTCGCCGGCTTTCACCGTGCCGGCAAAGGCGGTGCCGGTGACAACCGTGCCGGCGCCGGAGAGCGTGAAGCAGCGGTCGATGGCGAGGCGGAAGCCGCCGGCCGACTGGCGTTCGCCCTGTGCCGCCGCTGCGGCTTCGAGGTAGGCCCGCAGTTCGGCGATGCCGTCGCCGCTGACGACGGCGACCGGGAAGATGGGCGCATCGGCCAGCGCGGTGCCGGCGAGCAGTTCGGCAATTTCCGTTTTTGCCTCGTTTTTCCGGTCGACCGCAACCGTGTCGATCTTGGTCAGCGCCACCGCACCGCGCTTGATGCCGAGCAGTTCGATGATTTCCAGATGCTCGCGGGTCTGCGGCATCGGCCCGTCGTCGGCGGCGATGACGAGCAGCGCGAAATCGATGCCGGTGGCGCCGGCCAGCATGTTGTGGATCAGCTTTTCGTGGCCGGGGACGTCGATGAAGCCGAGCGTCGGCGTGTAGGCGTAGCCGAGATCGACGGTGATGCCGCGCGCCTTCTCTTCCTTCAGACGGTCGCAGTCGACGCCGGTCAGCGCCTTGACCAGCGTGGTCTTGCCGTGATCGATGTGGCCGGCGGTGCCGATGATCATGCTCAGGCTCCTTGCCGGGCCGGGTTGGCGCGCAGCATGTTGCAGAAGAGGCGGCCCTGTTCGAGGGCGTCGTCGAGCGCCACGTGGGTGTGCGGCGCCGGGTCGAACCACGCGAGCGGCATGGCCTGTTTGCCGCACTGGCGGTAGGGCTTGCCGAGCAGCGCCATGGCGTAGGTCTTGATGTCGATGACGGCGTAGCCGAAGGGGTTGGCGCCGGTGTAGCGGTGCAAGTACCAGCTGACGAAGGGGAAGTCGAAGGCGGCCGGATAGGCGACGAAGACCGGCCGGCCGGGCAGGCTGTTGAGCCATGTCAGGTAGCGGCTCATGGCCGCCGCCGGGGTTTCGGGATTGGCCCGGCAGGCGGCCCAGGCTTCCGGCTGGGTGGCCCACCAGGCGGTGGTTTTCGGGTCGCGGCTCAAGTCGGGAACGGTTTCCAGGTTGGCGGAAAAGCTGTCGATCAGCACCTTGTCGGCGGTGTAGGCCGCCGAGCCGATACTGAGCATCGAATGGACGCCCGGCAGCGGGCCGTCGGTTTCGACATCGGTGCTGACGTAGATCTCTTCCGCTTTCATGGCGAGCGCTTCGGGCTTAACCAAACATGTCCTCGTACATTCGTCCGGCCCACTGGAAGTCCTCGGTCACCACCTCGGCGCGGCGCAGGTTGTCGTCGTCCTGGTCCTGGACGATGACGCCCTTGTCGTTGACGTAGTACTTGAAGCGCACGGCGACATCTTCGCGCGGCTCGGTATTGACCATCATGAAGCACAGGTTGTCGGGCAGCGCGTACTTCGGCTCGCGGCCCTTGACCCGCTCGCTGATGTACTTGGCGACGATCTTGGCGTGGGCATTGGCGACGTGGCCGGCCTTGGGGTAGAAGCGGAACAGCGGCGAGACGACGCCGACCGAATCGCCGATCACGTAGGTATCCGGGTCGTCCTTCATGTTGAGCATGAAGGGATCGACGCCGGCCCAGCCGGTCGGCTTGCCTTCGTCGTTCCTGCCGATCACGCCGGCCTTCCACGCCATGTCGCCGGCCTGGTGCGGGGCCATCAGAATCGAGTGGTCGAAAGTGAAATCGCCGGCGGCGGTCTTGATCTTCTTGTTGAAGGGATCGACTTCGCTGATCACCGCCTTGGGCACGTAGACGATCTGGTCCTTGTACAGCTCGCGGAAGGCGTCCTGGAAGCCGCCGGTGATCGGCGCCACGCTCGGCTTGGGATCGAGGATGATGACCTTGCCCTTGATCTTGCGCTGCTTGAACAGGCCGGCGATCAGGCAGGCGCGCTCGTAGGGCGATGGCGGGCAGCCGTGCGGCGGCGGCGGCAGGGTCATCACCAGGTCGCCACCGGTGAAATTCTGGATGCTCTGCTTGAGCTTGAAGTGCTCGGCGTTCGGGATGTAGGCGGCCGGGAACATGGCCTTGGTGTAGTCGGCCGCCTTGCGGTCGTTGCCGAACCAGGCCTCGTAGTTGTAGCGGATGCCGCTGCCGAGGATCAGGTAGTCGTAATCGATCCAGCCCTGCGCGGTGATGACGCGCTTCTTCTCGCGCTCGAAGGCGGTGACTTCGGTCTGGATGAACTTGTAGCCGTATTTCTGGGCGACATCGAGGTAGCTGAAGGTCAGGAACTGGACGTCGACGACATCGACCAGCCACTTGTTGCTCATCGGGCAGGAGAAGAACACCGGGTTGCGTTCGAGCACCACGACTTCCAACGTCGGATCGAGCAGGCGCAGATGCTTGGCCGCGGTAATGCCGCCCCAGCCGCCGCCGCAAATGACGACGCGCTTGCCGCTTTTGTCACCACTCGCCTTGGGCAGCAGCGGGTCGGACTGCATCTGGATCAGGAAAGGCAAGGGGCTGGTCGGCGCGGCGATGCTCGCCGTCGCCCCCAGCGCCGCGCCGGCGGCGAGGAACTGTCTGCGGTTCAAGGTCATGTTTCGTTCTCCATTCAATCAACCACCCGGACACGGAGATGCCCGGATTTACAGGTGCGTCCCGATGGACGCGGAAGTAGGCAGCAGGCGGTACGCAGACCGCCCGGCGAGGCTGCCTTCAAAACTTGAGTTGCGACAACTGGGCGACGAAACGGGCTTCGTCCTTCGCTTCCAGGCAGCGCAGGTCGAGATGATACGCGTCGTCGCGGATGTAGCCGATGACCGGCACCGGCAGGCCACGGAAGGCGGCTTCCACGGTCAACAGGAATTTTCCGGCTTTTTTGAAATTGGGCCGGACGACCAGCGCCGCCGACGGCAAGCGTTCGACCGGCAAGGCGCCGCTGCCGATCTGGCTGCTGCACGCCTCGACGGCAACCGTGGCCTGTTCGCCGATAGCCGCCTGCATGGCCGGCTGGATGCGCTCGGCCAGCGTGGTGATGTCGGCCAATGGCCGGGTCAGCAGGCGCAAGGTCGGCAGGCGATCGGCCAGACGATCCGGGTCGCGGTACAGGCGCAGCGTCGCCTCCAGCGCGGCCAGCGTCGTTTTGCCGACACGCAGGGCACGCTTCAGCGGGTTCTTCTTGATCCTGGCGATCAGGTCCTTGCGGCCGACGATCAGCCCGGCCTGCGGGCCGCCCAACAGCTTGTCGCCGGAGAAGGTGACGATGTCCGCCCCCGCTGCCAGCGCCTGCTGCGGCATCGGCTCGGCGGGCAGGCCGAGGGCGGCGAAGTCGGTCAGCGTGCCGCTGCCGAGGTCGATGACGAAAGGCAGGCCGGCGGCGTGGGCGATGTCGGCGATGGCCTTTTCCTCGACCACCTTGGTAAAGCCGACGACCGCGTAGTTGCTGGTGTGCACCTTCATCAGCAGCGCCGTCTTCGGGCCGATGGCCTCGGCGTAATCCTTGTCGTGCGTGCGGTTGGTGGTGCCGATCTCGACCAGCTTGACCTGCGCCCGGCGCATCACGTCCGGCACGCGGAAGGCGCCGCCGATCTCGACCAGCTCGCCGCGCGACACCACCGCCTCCTTGCCCTGCGCCAGCGCGTTCAGCGTCAGCAGCACGGCGGCGGCGTTGTTGTTGACGATGGTGGCGGCGATATTCGGGTCGCCGCCGGCCACCAGTTCGGCGAGCAGGCCGGACACCAGATCGTCGCGGTCGCCGCGCCCGCCGGAGGCGAGGTCGTATTCCAAGGCGCACGGCGCGCGTGCCGCGTCGACCATGGCGGCAATGGCCTCCTCGGCCAGTTGGGCGCGGCCGAGATTGGTGTGCAAAACCGTGCCGGTCAGGTTGAACACGGCGCGCAGCTTGGATCGGCCGGCCTCGTCGGCGCGGCGGCGGATGGCGGCGAGCAGGGCGGCCTCATCGGGCAGCGGCAAGCCGTGTTTCAGGCCCTCGCGAGCGGCGGCCAGTTCGGCCCGGACGCAACCGGTGACCAGTTGCCGACCATGTCTTTTGATGAGTTCGGAAAGTTGCTGCAGGACGCGGTCGACCGCGGGAAGACGTTTGATTTCGTTCATGGCTCTCACCCGGACCGGGCAGAAAGGTTGAGGAATGGCCGAGTTTAGCCGCTATGGGCGCCGATCAGCAGCAGATTGGGACCGGCTCGCTCGTAGCCGGCCTCGTCGACCAGCAGGTCGAGGGCCAGCGTGGCGAGGTCGTCGGCGACCGGATCGACGTTCGGATCCTTCTCCTGATAGACGATCTTCAGGTAGCTCTTGCACGAATCGCAGGTTTCGGCCCGGACCGCGCCATTGGAACCTTCGATTTCGTGCAGCGCGATGCCCTTGTCGGTTTCGCAGGTGGTGCACACGGCGCGCGGGACGTTCCATTCGGTATTGCACAGCGAGCAGTGCAGGTAGCGCAGGTTGTTGATGGCGGCGCCGAGGCGGACGACGCTGGCGACCGGCAGACTGCCGCAGCAGGGACAGACGCCATGTGCGTCGAGCGTCTGCAACTGACTGGCGGCGAGCCGGCTGGCCTGGGCGGTGAATACCACCTGCAGGGCGGCGGCGACGAACGGCAGGGCGGCGCTGTCGTTCGTTTCCGGCGCCCCGGCAAGCAACGTGTCGGCCAGGCTTTCCAGGTGCGCATCGTCGGCTGCGGCGAGTCCGGCGAGCGTCTCGCGGGCGGCATCCGGGGCATCGGGGCCGAGGCTGGCCGCCAGTTGGCGCAGGACGTCGCGCCAGCAGGCGGGGTGGGCCAGCGAACTGGCATTGAGCGGCGGCATGCCGTGGCTGCGCGCCTGCGCGAGCGTCGCGGCATCGGGCAGCGGGAGTTCGGGCAGCGCCTGCAGCGCGTCGTGCTGGGCGCGAGTCAGCTGGCCGAGGAAAAGCAGCCAGTCGCCGAGGCTGTGGCCGGCGGCAAGCGTGGCGAAACGGTCGGCACGAGCGGCGAAAAGGCTGGTCTTGACCGGCAACAGGAAGGTGGCGGCTGCCTCGACCGGCGGGTGGAAATCGATCGGTTGGGTCTGCATGAGGGCTCAAAAAAACGGGGGGGCGCAGAGATGATCTCTGCGGCGCCCCCTGAACGCAAGGTGAAGCTGAAAGTTGTTCGCCGCTTATTTGCCGGTCACCTGCCGGTACCAGCCGCGGTGATGCTGCTTGGCCCAGGCACGGGTCACCGTGCCGTACCACATGGCGCGGATGGTGCCCTTAACCCAGATGGCGGCGTACACATGGACGAAGATCAGGGCGATCATGACCGCTCCCGTTGCGGCATGCACCACGGCGCCGAGACGGACGAGGGGGATGTCGAAGGCAAAGTAGGCGCGCCAGATGAACAGGCCCGACACTGCCATCAGCAGTATGCAGATGGCAAGTGCCCAGAACATCGCTTTCTGGCCGCCGTTGTACTTGCCCTGTTCCGGCATGTCGTGGTCGTCGCCGTCCACCATTTCCTTGGCCCGTGACAGCCATTCCTTGTCCGCCGGCGTCATCTTGTTGAGATGCTTGAAGCGGACAAAGAGGGCCAGGAAGGAGATTCCCATCAGCACCCCGAGGAAGGGGTGCAGGATGCGGGCCCACACCGGGCCGCCGAACAATTGCGTCAGCGGGTAGAAGGCCGGATGGAAGAAGGCCAGGCCGGACAGTGCAAGCAGGATGAAGCTGATGCCCACCACCCAGTGATTAGCCCGCTCGGCCGGTTCGTAGCGCTTGAGGTCCTTCGGATCGCGGATCATTTCGCTTCCTCCTTGTCTTCACGTTCGATCTCGTCCTCGATCTCTTTCGAGACCTCGTTCGGACCCTTGGTCACGTAATGGAACAGGCTGCCCAGCACGACGCCGGCCAAAGCCAGTGTGGCGAGCGGCTTGGCGAAGCCCTTCCACAGCGAGACCAGCGGGCTGATCGACGGGTCTTCCGGCAGGCCGGCGTACAACCCCGGCTAATCGGCGTGGTGCAGCACGTACATGACGTGCGTACCGCCGACGCCCTGCGGATCGTACAGGCCGGCATTGGCATAGCCGCGCTCCTTGAGGTCGCTGACCCGCTTCGCCGCGTAGTCCTTCATATCCTCCTTGCTGCCGAACTGGATGGCACCGGTCGGGCAGGCTTTCGCGCAGGCCGGAGCCTGGTTGACCGCAACCCGGTCGGAACAGAGGGTACATTTGTACGCCTTGCTATCCTTGTGCGAAATGCGGGGGACGTTGAAGGGACAACCGGTGACGCAGTAGCCGCAGCCGATGCAGTTTTCCTGATGGAAATCGACGATGCCGTTGCTGTACTGGATGATCGCACCGGGGGCCGGGCAGGCCTTCAGGCAGCCGGGGTCGGAACAGTGCATGCAGCCGTCCTTGCGGATCAGCCACTCGAGCTTGCCGTTTTGTTCGACCTCGGAATAGCGCATCACCGTCCACGACTTGTCCGTCAGATGCATCGGGTTGTCGTAGACGCCGTGGTTCGACCCGACTTCATCGCGCACGTCGTTCCATTCCATGCACGCGACCTGGCAGGCCTTGCAGCCGATGCAGGTGGACACGTCGATCAGCTTGGCGATCTCGATGGTCTGCCGGGCCTGGGGGGCCGGGGTGGTCGTCGCAGAGCGCTGTTTGATGTCTAGCGATTGCAGTCCCATGGCAGTTCTCCTCAGGCTTTCTCGATGTTGACCAGGAACGCCTTGTACTCCGGCGTCTGGGTGTTCGCGTCACCGACGAACGGGGTCAGGGTGTTGGTCAGGTAGCCTGGCTTGGTCGCGCCCTTGAACCCGTAGTGGATCGGAATACCCACCGTGTGCACCTTGCGGCCATCGACTTCGAGCGCCTTGATGCGCTTGGTCACCACCGCCACGCCCTTGATGAAACCGCGGTTGGAGCGCACTTTGACGCGATCGCCGACCCTGATTCCCTTCTCCTTCGCCAGTTCCTCGCCGATTTCCACGAACTGTTCCGGCTGTACGACCGCATTGACCAGCGACTGTTTGGTCCAGTAGTGGAAATGTTCGGTCAGGCGGTAGGTGGTGCCGACGTACGGAAAGTCCTTGGCCGTGCCGAACGCCTCCATGTCGCCCTTGAACACGCGGGCGGCCGGATTCGAGCGGGCCTTCGGGTTGTTCGGGTGCATCGGATTGTTGTCGAGCGGGCTCTCGAACGGTTCGTAGTGCTCGGGGAACGGACCTTCGTTCATCAGGCCAAGGCTGAACAGGCGGCCGACGCCTTCACCGGTCATGATGAAGGGCATCACGTTCTGGTCGGGCGCGGCATCCGGACGCATGTCGGGGATGTCGTTGCCGCCCCAGGCCGTGCCGGTCCACCTAAGTACCGCCCGCTTCGGATCCCACGGCTTGCCGGAAACGTCTGCCGAGGCACGGTTGTACAGGATGCGCCGGTTGACCGGCCAGGCGAAGCCCCAGTTCAGCGTCTGGCCGAGGCCGGACGGATCGCTGTTGTCGCGGCGGGCCGACAGGTTGCCGGCTTGCGACCAGACCCCGCAGTAGATCCAGTTGCCGCAGGTCGTCGAACCGTCGTCGCGCAGCATGGCGAAGCTCGGCAGTTGATCGCCGGCCTTGACCAGCACCTTGGTCGGATCCTTGAGATCGGTCACGTCGGCCAGGGCCTTGCCGTTGTACTCCATCATCAGCTCTTCCGGCGACGGCTTGTTGGCGATGCGATAGGCCCAGGTCAGCTTCTGGATCGGCTCGGCGTAGGCGCCGCCGTCCTTGGCATACATTTCCTTGAGCTTCAGGAACAGGCTCGCCATGATCTCGGTGTCGTCCTTGGCGTCGCCCGGACCGTCGGCGGATTTCCAGCGCCACTGGATGACGCGGCCGGAGTTGGTGAAGCTGCCGGTCGTTTCGGCGAACAGCGTGGTCGGCAGGCGGAAGACTTCGGTCGGGATCTTGCCCGGATCGACCTCGTTGAACTCGCCGTGCGGCTTCCAGAACTCGGAAGTATCGGTCGCCAGCGGGTCCATGACCACCATCCACTTCAACCGGGCCAGTGCGTCGCCGACCTTCTTCTTGTTGGCGACGGAAGCCAGCGGGTTGAAGCCCTGGCAGAGGAAGCCATTGATCTTGCCCTGGTACATCTGGTCGAAGATCGACAGCACGTCGGAGGCGCCGGCCAGCTTGGGCATGAAGTCGTAGGCGAAACCGTTGTCCTTATTGGCGGCATCGCCCCACCAGGCTTTGTGCAGGCTGACGTACCACTTGGAGAGGTTCTGGCCGTAGTTCATCTGGCCCGGACGCAGCAGCTTCGGCGTCTTCTTCTCGAGGAAGGTCTTCAGGTCGGGTTCGGCCTCGGACGGCACCGCCAGGTAGCCCGGCAGGTTCTGGGCGTAGAGCGCGAAGTCGGTAATGCCCTGGACGTTCGCGTGGCCGCGCAGCGCGTTGATGCCGCCACCCGCCATGCCCATGTTGCCGAGCAGCAGCTGGATGATCGCCATGCAGCGGATGTTCTGCGAACCGACCGAGTGCTCGGTCCAGCCCAGCGCGTACAGGTTGGTCATCGTCTTGTTCGGCGCGGCCGTCTCGGCGATGTACTCGCAGATCTTGAGGAAGGCGTCTTTCGGTGTGCCGCAGATCTTGCTCACCATCTCTGGCGTGTAGCGGGAATAGTGCTTCTTCAGCAATTGCCAGACGCAGTTCGGGTCCTGCCAGGTCTCGTCGACCTTGGCGAAGCCGTCGGGGCCGAGCTGGTAGCTCCAGGTCGTCTTGTCGTAGCTGCGCTTCGCTTCGTTGAAACCGGAGAAGATGCCATCGTCGAAGGTGAAGCCTTCGTTGATCAGGAAGGATGCGTTGGTATACGCCTTCACGTAGTCGTGATGGATCTTTTCGTTGCTGACCAAGTAATTGATGACGCCGCCCAGGAAGGCGATGTCGGAACCGGAGCGGAGCGGCGCATAGAAGTCCGCCACCGAAGCCGTGCGGTTGAAGCGCGGGTCGACGACCACGAGCCTGGCCTTGCGGTTCTTCTTGGCTTCGATCGCCCACTTGAAGCCGCAGGGGTGCGCTTCAGCGGGGTTGCCGCCCATCACGAAAATCAAATCGGCATTCTTGATGTCCACCCAGTGGTTGGTCATCGAACCACGCCCAAAACTCGGAGCCAGACTGGCCACCGTGGGAGCGTGTCAAATGCGCGCCTGGGTATCGATCGAGGTCATGCCCAACGCGCGAATCGTCTTCACGGTCAGGTAGCCTGCCTCGTTCGGTGCTGCCGATGATGCGAGAAATGCGGTGCTGGTCCAGCGGTTGACGGTCAGGCCGTCCTTGTTCTGGGCCACGAAATTGGCGTCGCGGTCGGCCTTCATGAGCTTGGCGATGCGCTCGAAGGCTTCCTGCCAGGAAATCTTCTTCCATTCCGCCGAACCCGCCTCGCGCACTTCCGGCCACTTCAGGCGGTTCTTGCTCTGGATCATGTCGCGCAGGCCGGCACCCTTCGGGCACAGCGTGCCGCGGTTGACCGGATTGTCCGGGTCGCCTTCGATGTGAATGATTTCCGCCTGCGCGTTCTTTGATTTGTCGCCGGTGGAATAGATGAGTACCCCGCAGGACACCGAGCAGTACGGGCAAATATTGCGCGTTTCGGTGGCGCGGGCGAGCTTGAAGGTGCGTACTTCCGCGAGGGCTGCCGTCGGCGAGAAACCCATCAGCGCGATGGACGACCCCCCCAGCCCTGCGGAGCAAACCTTGAAGAACTGCCGCCTGTTCATGTTCATTGCCTCCTCCTTTTTAGCGACCTCATGTCGCATCGGGTCGACACTATCACTTATGCGACATGCGTCAAGGTGATCAGATGAAAAGGTCTGATTGCCCAACAATCGCTGCGCCGCGGCAAGCTTGCCGGACAGGCACGATGCCTGGACCGCAGAGCCCACCATCCGGGACGAGGCGCAGCCGTCGGAATCCGGCCAGGAGGCGCTAATCAGCGGCCTTGCCGGCTGGCTTCAGCCATTCGGGCAGTTCGCGCCCGCCAGCGTTGTCGATGATGTACTGGCGCACCAGCTTGCGCACCACCTGTGATGGCGTGAGGTCGTGCGCCGCGCAGATCTCCTCGAAAATCTGCTTCTTGCGCGGATCGATCAGAATGGTCAGACGAGCGGTCCGGTTTTCCATGAGACATGGCTCCAAAAATACGGATGCAGTGATATTAACATATGATTAACATTGACGAATAACCTGCGTTACATATAATCCAATTTTCCCCTTGAAGCGCGCGCCATGAAGATCGCCTTCCACCCCAAGCTGCTGGATTGCCTGCCCGCCTACGACCGCGCGCAGTTCGGCAAGGATCTCGCAGCCGGCATCACCGTCGGCGTGCTCGCCCTGCCGCTGGCCATGGCCTTCGCCATCGCCTCCGGCGCCTCGCCGACGGCCGGCATCTGGACGGCCATCGTCGCCGGCTTCATCACCTCCGCCTGCGGCGGCTCGCGGGTGCAGATCGGCGGCCCGACCGGCGCCTTCATCCCCATCGTCTATGGCATCGTCGCCATGCACGGCTTCGCCAACCTGATGGGAGCGACCATCCTCGCCGGCCTCTTCCTGCTGGCCATGGGCCTCGCCCGCATGGGGCAATTGATCCGTTTCATCCCGGTCACCGTCGTCATCGGCTTCACCAACGGCATTGCCGTCGTCATCTTCCTCGCCCAGATCAAGGATTTCTTCGGGCTGCAGATCGACAACCTGCCGGCCGAATTCTTCGCCCGCGTCAAGACGCTGGCCGCCAACGCCCACAGCGTCGACCTGCCGACCCTGACGCTGGCCACCGCCTGCTTCGTCTTCCTGCTCTCCTACAACCGGCTGGCGCAGCGCTTCGCGCTGCTGCGCCGGGCGCCCGGCCCGCTTGCGGTGCTGATCGTCGGCACTCTCGCCGCCTTCGTCTTCGACCTGCCGGTCGAAACCATCGGCAGTCGCTTCAACGGCATCCCCCAGGAACTGCCTGATTTCGGCCTGCCCAGCCTGTCGGTGCACGATTTCGGCAAGCTGATCTCGCCGGCCATCACCATCGCCCTGCTCGGTGCCATCGAGTCGCTGCTCTCGGCCCGCGTCGCCGACAGCCAGATCGACGACCGCCACGACCCCAACCAGGAACTGGTCGCCCAGGGCCTGGCCAACATCGCCGCCCCGCTCTTCGGCGGCTTCGCGGCGACCGGCGCCATCGCCCGCACCACCACCAACGTCAAGACCGGCGGCCGCACGCCGGTGGCCGGCATCATCCACGCGCTGGTGCTGCTCGGCATCGTGCTGATCGCCGCGCCGCTCGCCTCCTACGTGCCGCTCGCCACGCTGTCGGCCATCGTCATGGTGGTTGCGGTCAACATGGGCGAATGGCACGAATTCATGGAGCTGCGCCGCTATTCGTACAACTACCGGATCATCCTGCTGGTCACCTTCTTCGTCACCGTCGTCTTCGACCTGACCATCGCCGTCGAGCTGGGCATGGTGCTGGCCAGCCTGTTCTTCATCTACCGCATGTCGGAACTGACCCGCATCGAGCGCCTCCCGCTGGCCGAGGAAGCGCGGGAACCGCAGTTCCTCTATCCCGACGGCACGATGCGCGTCGCCGCCTGGCAGCTGTTCGGCTCGCTGTTCTTCGGTGCCGTCAACAAGCTGGAGGAACTGCTCGAACCGCGCGAAGGCCATCCGGAGGTCGTCATTCTCGACATGACCCGCCTCATCCAGCTCGACACGACCGGCCTCGAAGGCCTGGAAAACCTGCGCGACAAGCTGCACAAGCGAGGATGCACGCTGCTCGTCTGCGGCCTCAACTCGCAACCCGGGTCGCTGCTCTTCCGCTCCGGCTTCATCGACCACCTGGGCGACGACAACGTCTGCCTCGACCTGAGCAGCGCAATCCGCCGCGCCTACATTCAACTGCCCAGCCTGATGGGGGGCGAAGAAAAATGCTGAAAGGGAATTGGCATGAGCGGCGACGCCATCACCAGGGGCAGCACAACGGCACTACCCCCAAAAACGGCGTGAGCGCGCACATCAAGGCGGTCGCCCAACAATCGCTGCGCTGCGGCAAGCTTGCCGGTCCCTGCTGCATCTATCGGTCTGGTAAGCCTTCGACTTGCCTCCGCGACGTCTCTTCCCCGACAGGCTGCGGATGGAACCAGGCCAGCTTGTCGTGCAGGGTGACGACGCCGCCGACGATGATCAGGGTCGGCGCCTGCGGCTTCTCGCGCTCGGCGATGCCGGGCAGTGTCGCCAGCGTGCCGGTAAAGACGCGCTGGTTCTGCGTCGTGCCTTGCTGGACGATGGCGATCGGGGTGTCATCGGGCATGCCGTGCCGGACGAGTTCGCCACACAGCGTGTCCAGCCCGTGCCGGCCCATGTACACGACGACAGTCTGGTTCGGCCTGGCCAGCGCGTTCCAGTCCAGGTTCAATGTGCCGTCCTTGAGGTGGCCGGTGACGAACAGGCAGGCCTGGGCATGGTCGCGGTGGGTCAGCGGGATGCCGGCATAGGAGGCGACCCCCGCGGCCGCGGTGATCCCGGGCACGACCTGGAAGGGAATGCCGTGCGCCGCCAGCGTCTCGATCTCCTCGCCGCCGCGCCCGAAGATGAAGGGGTCGCCACCCTTGAGCCGGACCACGCGCCGGCCCTCCCTGGCCAGGCGCACGAGCAGTTCGTTGATTTCCTCCTGGCGCATGCTGTGTTTGGCGCGCTGCTTGCCGACGAAGAGGTGTCGCGCATCGCGCCGCGTCAGGTCGACGATGGCTTTCGCCACCAGATTGTCGTACACCACGACGTCGGCCTTCTGCATCAGGCGCAGGGCGCGGAAGGTCAGCAGATCGGGGTCGCCGGGGCCGGCGCCGACCAGATAGACCTCGCCGGCCAGGGCGTTGTCCTCGGCGGCGAGCATCTGCTGCAGCATGGCCTCGGCACCGCCGTCATCTCCGGCCAGGACCTTCTCGGCCACCACGCCGTCCAGCGCGTTCTCCCAGAAGATGCGACGCTTGGGTGGATTGGTCACGCGCTCCTTGACCAGTTCGCGGAAACGCACGGCAAAGGCGGCCAGGCGGCCGTAGTTCTGTGGAATGGCGGTTTCCAGCTTGCCGCGCAGCAGGCGTGTCAGCACCGGCGAACCGCCACCGCTCGAGAAGGCCACCATCAGCGGTGACCGGTCGAGGATCGAGGGCATGATGAAGCTGCACAATTCCGGGTCGTCGACGACGTTGACCGGAACATTGCGCACCTGCGCCAGCTCGGAGACCTGGCGATTGACCGTGCGGTCGTTGGTGGCGGCGACGGCCAGCATCGCACCATCAAGGTGCTCCGGAGCGAAGCGGGCAACGATGGCCTCGACCCCGGGCTGCCCGGCCAGTTCCGGCGCGATCTCGGGGGCGACGACGCGCAGGCGCGCGCCCGCCTCGAGCAGGACGCCGCCCTTGCGTGCGGCGACCTCGCCACCACCGACCAGCAGGCACAGCCGGCCCTTGATGTTGTGAAACGCCGGCAGGTAGTCCATCAGGCTTTCACCGCCTTGAGGATCAGCGGCGCCAGCGCCGCGGGCAGGCGGATCCCGCCGGAGAGCGCGAACTCATGGGCGCGCGGCGACATCTTCTGCCAGGTCTTGCCAATGATCTGGAGCCATTTTTCCTCGCTGTATTCTGGGTGCTTCGCGGCAAAGTCGTTCATGTAGTGCTCGAGGAAGACGAGGTCGCCGACGTCTTCCATCAACTGGGTTTCCGGATTGACCTTGAGCCCCTTCTTGCTGACGATCGTCATCACACGCCCGACCATCCCGTCGTCGTAGCCGGCCTGACGCATCAGGTCTCCGGCGGTCTGGGCGTGGAACTTGTAGAGCTTGGTACGCCATTGCAGGTAGCCCTGGCGGTCCATCGGAAATTCGCCGCGCGCGATCTTCCAGCGCTGGATGTGCTGGGCGCGAACGGCCAGCCTGACGGCCTCGGAGGCCTCCGGCGCATAGCGCTCCTGCATCTCGCCCATGCGTTGCGAATAGAGGAGTTCCTTGGCCATCGCCTGGCCCTGGTGCCGCTCCTGATTCGGGTCTTCGCCGTTGGCCTGGTCGAAGGCGGCGATGGCCGCCTGGTAGGGAAACTCGGTCATGGTGCCTTTTCGTTCGATGGATGTAGCCCTGTCTTTTGGATATTCTTCCGCTACCCAATCAAGGCGGCAAGCGGGTAGCGCGGCAGCAACTGCCGATGGCGCACCCGGACGACGCCGCGGAAGGTCCTCGCGCGATTTCGAACTCGCCGGTGCAGGTCTCCGGCGGAAGCATTCTCGCCGGCGACTCCCTCTGCGGCCGGCGCCGGCAACCGTGCCTGCGATCGGCTCGCCGGAGATGACCCGATCCGGCAGGCACTCGCGACGCTACTTGAGCTTTTCGTACAGGCCGACGACTGTCTCCATTTCCGCGAGGATGCGTTCGCTCGTCGTCGCCACCGCGGTCTGCGGACGCTTGTCGGGACCGGCCTTCTGGTTCAGCGCACTCTCGAAGAAGATCCACTGCTGCTGGACGAGATCGAGGCTTTCCTTGATCTGCTGGGTATTGGACGGCGATGCGGCGAGTTCCTGATGCGCCGCCGCGAACTCCTTGCGCGACTTTTCGAGTTCGCCGGGGCTCTTTTCGTTGCCGACGCCCCAGGCAATCGCCTGGTAGAACTTGGCCATGCGCTGCGACAACATGCGCTGGCGTCCCGAAACATTGACCAGACGGCCCGCCGACGAGCCTGACTGCTTCTCGAGCTGAACCGTCCCCTGGTGCGCGAGCGCAAGCACCTGTTCGGAAAGGTCGAGAACCTTGCGCCCGTTGTCCTGGGAAGGCGGGGCGCCGACCAGAAGATCCTTGTATTCCAGCCAGGACTTCTCCAGCTTGAGGTAATTGTCCTTGATCTCGGGGGTCGGGGCGAAATTCTTCAACTCCACCAGTTGGCGGTCGAACAGCGCCACCGAAGCGTCGAGAACCTTCTTGCTGCGGTCGACCTCGACCTGCTGGCCAATCTGGAAATAGGCCTTGGCCATGCGCTGCGAGAGCATGCGCTGGCGGCCCGCCTTGTTGATCGCCGAATTGAGATCAGTGATCTGCGCCAGCGCGTCACCGCCCGGAATACTCATGACGAAAGCGAGCAGCAGTCCAAGAAGGGCTTTCATAATTCCTCCAGCACTTTATCCCGAAATTATCCCGAAGTGTAAACCTAACCGCGGACAGCGGATCGAACCATGACGTCGGTCAATTTTGCCCACCGCTGTACGGAAAATCCGGCCGTGAATTCAGGGCAACTGGGTCAGGTAGTTGGCGACGGCCGCGATGTCTTCGTTTTTCAATATGCCCAGCGATCGACATCAGCTGGTTGTTGCGGATGCAGGCGCCGTCGCGATAGTGCGTGATCGACGTCCGCAGGGTGGAGACCTGCTAGCCGGCGAGGCGGGGAATGGTCGCATCGCCGCACGCCGCGTCGCCGTGGCAGTTAAAGCAGAAGGATGCCGCCTTGTTGCCGGCTTCGCTGGCCTGCTTGAGCGCGGCCGGATCGACCTGAACCGCCTTGAGCCTATCCTGCTGGGCATTCTGGGCAAATGCCGCACCGGCGTGAACCGCGAACCCCAACACCATGACCCATGCACACATGAACACCTCCACCGAAACAGCCAGGCATCATGCCGTACCTCCCACCGTCAGTCCATCGATGCGCAGCGTAGGCTGGCCGACGCCGACCGGCACGCTCTGCCCATCCTTGCCGCAGGTGCCGACGCCGGGGTCGAGTTTGAGGTCGTTGCCGATCATCGAGACGCGGGTCATGGCGTCCGGCCCGTTGCCGATCAGCGTCGCCCCCTTGATCGGCCGCGTCACCTTGCCTTCCTCGATCAGATAGGCCTCGCTCATCGAGAAGACGAACTTGCCGCTGGTGATGTCGACCTGGCCGCCGCCGAAATTCACGGCGTAGATGCCCTTCTTCACCGAGGCGATGATCTCCTGGGGATGGTGTTCGCCGGCCAGCATCATGGTGTTGGTCATGCGCGGCAGCGGCAGGTGGGCGAAGGATTCGCGGCGGCCGTTGCCGGTCGGGGAGACGCCCATCAGGCGGGCGTTCAGACTGTCCTGCATGTAGCCCCTGAGGATGCCGTCCTCGATCAGCACCGTGCGCTGCGTCGGGTTGCCCTCGTCATCGATGTTGAGCGAGCCGCGGCGGTCGGCGATGGTGCCGTCGTCGATGACGGTGACGCCCTTCGCTGCGACACGCTGCCCGATGCGGCCGCTGAAGGTCGAACTGCCCTTGCGGTTGAAATCGCCCTCGAGGCCGTGGCCGACCGCTTCGTGGAGCAGGATGCCGGGCCAGCCGGAACCAAGGACGACAGTCATCCGGCCGGCCGGCGCCGGGTCGGCATCGAGGTTGGTGACCGCCTGATGGACGGCCTCCTGCGCATAGCGCTGCAGCACCGCATCGTCGAAATAGCCGAAGTCGAAACGTCCGCCGCCGCCCGCCCCGCCCTGCTCGCGCTTGCCCCCGTCCTCGACGATGACCGATACCGAACAGCGCACCAGCGGCCGGATATCGGCACTCAGGCGACCATCCGAAGCGGCGACCAAGATCACCTCGTACTCGCCGGCGAGCGAGGCCATGACCTGGATCACGCGCGGGTCGACGGCACGGGCGAAACCTTCGAGGCGTTCGAGCAGCTTGACCTTGGCCGTGGCCGGCAGCGAGGCGATCGGGTCGTGCGGCGCATAGAGCGCGCGTGCCGCGGTCGACGCCTGCAGGGCAGGCAAAATGCCGCTCTGTCCGGCTGCGGCAATGGCGCGAACAGCGCTTGCCGCATCGCCCAGCGCCCGCGAGCTGATGTCGTCGGAATAGGCGAAGGCCGTCTTTTCACCGGAGATGGCGCGCACGCCGACGCCCTGGTCGATGTTGAAACTGCCCGACTTGACGATGCCCTCGTCGAGGCTCCACGCCTCCGAGCGCGAATGCTGGAAATAGAGATCGGCATAATCGATCTGGTGCGTCAGAATCTGGCCGAAGGTGCGCGACAGGTCACCCTCGGTCAGCGAGAAGGGCGTCAGCAGCAGGGATTCGGCTTGGGCCAGAGCGCTGTCTTGAATCATCGACACTTCCTCAAAGTTTGCGGTGCGCGAGCGCCGGCAGGCTCTCGCGGATTTCGGCGATGCGGGCGTGGTCGAGATCGGCGATGACGACGCCCGGCCCCTTCATCTTGCGATCGAGAATCTCGCCCCAGGGGTCGACGATCATGCTGTTGCCGTGCGTCACCCGGCCGCTTTCATGACGCCCGCCCTGGCCTACCGCCAGCAGGTAGCACTGGTTCTCGATGGCGCGGGCGCGCAACAGGATTTCCCAGTGCGCGCGGCCGGTGGTCTCGGTGAAAGCCGCCGGCATCAGGATCAGGTCGACGCTGCCCAGAGCGCGATAGAGTTCGGGGAAGCGCAGGTCGTAGCAGATCGACAGGGCGACCCGGCCGAAGGGGGTATCGACGGCGACGAGTTCCGAGCCGGCCTCGATGAAGGCCGACTCGTCGTAGCTTTCATCGCCCCTAGTGAAGCCGAACAGGTGCACCTTGTCATAACGCTCGACGCACTTGCCGGCCGGGTCGAACACCAGCGTCGAGTTGCGCATCCTGTCGGCAACGCTTGCGGTCAACGGGATGGTGCCGGCAAAGATCCAGACGCCATGGCGTCGCGCGGTTGCGGCCAGCCAGTCCTGGATCGGACCATCGCCGAAATTCTCGCACGCACGCACGCGGTCGGCATCGGCGCCGATGATCGGAAAATACTCGGGCAGCGCAACCAGTTGCGCGCCCTGCGCCACGGCATCGGCGATCAGGTGGCCGGCCACGGCCAGGTTGTCGGCGACGCGCGGCCCGGAAACCATCTGGATGGCCGCCATGCGGCAATTCTGCTTGCTCACTGCCTGCCTCCTCCTGCCGCCCCGGGCGGCGCTTGCTCGACGAACTCACCGACCTTCTCGACCCTGGGGTCGCTCCAGCTGCCGGTGACATGATAACGATAGCTGAACAGCCGGCCGAGCGGATTCCGCAGGATGGTGCTGGCGACCAGTGCGGCGGCGCCGGCGATCGGATTGACCAAAGTCGCGGCCCCGATCGCGGCAACCGAGCCGACTTGCGGGCGCACCAGCACCTGCAGGTTCTGTGTCTCGTTCTTCAGATCGGCTTCGCCCTCGATCTCGATCTGCGCCGCCGGGCTGCTGATGCGTAGCGGCCCTGCCGTGCGCATGACGCCGGCGTTGACGGCCGTCCTGCCTTCGATGCTGTCGAAGGCCAAGCCTTCGCTGAAAATGTCGCGGAAGTCGAGGGTCAGCCGGCGCGACAGCGATTGCAGGGAAAGCAGCCCGAGCAGCCTGCCGACCCCCGGTTCCAGCCGGTTGAACTGGCCATTTTCGGCATTCACCACCATCTGCCCGGTGAGCGACGGATAGTGGATGGTGGTGAGCGGACCATCCCAGCGCAGGTCACCCGCCAGTGTTGCGCTACCCCGCCGGATGGCGTCGACGAAGCCGAGGCGGTTGAGCAACCTGCCGACGTCGCTCGCCGTCAGTTCGAAATCGAGGCGGGTCTGGTGCCGGCCGGCCCCGTCATTGCGCCACACCGCCCTGCCGCTCAGGGCGCCGTCGGGATTGCGCAGGTTCAGCGTTTCCAGCTGCCAGACCCCCTTGTCGTTGCGCGCCCTGAGTTCGAGTTGGCCGAGCATCCTTTCCCCGATGCGGAAATCGTCCACCGCAAGACTCAAGGCAGGCAGGCTGTTGATCAGCGTTGGGTTGACGCCCGCCGCGCTCCCGGCCGGTTGCACGACCAGACGCCGCAGGCGCCCTTCCAGCGAGCCTTCGCCGGCCTGCCGCCAGAACAGATCACCGGCCGCCTCCAGCATGTTGAGCGTTATCTGCCAGCCGCCATCGCGCGGTCGCAGCTCGCTATCGACCTGCGTGAAGTCGCGGCCGAACAGGCGCAGCAGCGGCGTCTTGATCGACACCAGGTCGAGCGCCGGCAGGCTCATGCCGTTGCCGCCGGCACTGTCGCCATCGGCCAGCGACTTCCAGGCATCGGCGTCGAACCGCGGGACGGCAATGCGCACGGCGACGCCACGGTCCGGCAGCCGCGCTTCGCCAGACCCGAACGCCACGACCGCGCGTTCCAGGCCATCGCCACCCTTGACGAAAACGGCCTGCGCCACATTGCCCAGGGTTGCCCGGTATTGTTCGCGCCCGGCCTCGGCATTCGTCTTTTCCACGCGCAGCGCCAGCGGCGACGCTGCCGCCTTGGCCAGCGGCTCGGGCAGGAGCGAAGCGACGCCGACCAGATCCGAGTCGATGACGAGATCGATCTGGTGATGGCGGATGTCGATGGCGGACTTCCACGCCGCACTGCCGGTCAGCCGGTCGCCGGCGGGCAACCTGAAATGCCGCAACAGTTCGCTGACGTTCGAGGTGCCCGCAACCTGTACGGCAACCCGGTCCGGATGGCTGCGGATGCCGACCCTGACCGGCCCGCCGAATGCGCGGCCAGTGATCTCCGGCGATTGAATGCTGGATTCGGTCAGCAACAACCGGCCATTGACCTGGGTCACCGGCGCCATGCCCTCGAACAGATGGATTTGGTTGTCCTGCAGGTTGAATTCGCCGCTCACGCGGGAATCCATCACCCGCCGCAGCGGAATCTCGAGCGCCAGGTCCAGCTTGCCGTTGCCGGTCGCTTTCATCCCCTGCGTGAACCTGTCGATTTTCTCGCCGACCGGGCTCTCGTCGATGAAGCGCAGGAATTCGCCAGTCGGGCCATGCGCTGCGCCACGAATCTTCAAACGCTCGTCGAACGATTCGAAATCCGGTATTTCGGCAACGACGTCGGACAGCCGCACCCCCAGCAGGTTGCCGCGTTCGGCCACGACACGCATGCCGACGCCGAAGCTGAGGACACCGTCGATTCCCTCGATGACCGGCCAGCCGGGCGCGTAGTCCAGCTTGACGTCGGCAGCCTTCGCGGTGATCTGGAATGTGCCCTGCGCACGCTCGCGGAACGGAAAATCCGCCAGATTGCCCTTGAGGACCAGCCTGGCGTCGGAAGCCTTGCCCGCGACGATCCCGCGCCGGACCCAATCGCGAACATCCTGGCTGATGACCTTGGGCAGGTAACGCCAGACAGCCCGGCCGTCGGCACGTGACAACGTCGCCCCCAGATCGATCATCCCCGGCCCCTCGCCCGTGTAGCGATAGCTGCCACTCGCCGCGCCTTCCGCGTCCGCGCTCTCGAAGCGCAGACTTTCCAGCTTGACGTCGACGACGTCGCCCGTCACCTTCCACTTGGCGTAGCCTCGCAGCAGATCAAGGGCGATGTCTGGCTCGCTGAACACGGCCGGCAGCGAGACCCCCGCATTTTTCGAATCGAGGGAGATCGAGCCACCGGCCTCGGTAAACTCGAGCACCCCGGAAAGACCCTTCGCCCCGGGAAAATAGCCGCCGGCGCGCAACCCGAGATCGGCGAAATTGGCTTTCAGCGAATAGCGTTCGAGGCTATCGTCAACCCGGTTCCAAGTCGCCCGCAACTCCGATACCCGGCCCTCTGGCTGGTAGTGCTCGAGCAGCTCGCGGCTGCGGGGATCGAGCGGCAGATGGGAAGCAAGCTTGCCGAGCACGGCGAAATCGAGAAAGCTGGCCCCGGCGGAGCCGCTGATCCGGCCGCCCGGGCTCTGCTGTCTCCATTCGGCATGAAAGTCGGTCGGCGCCACGCGGGTCCCATCCACAGCCTGCAGCTCGACCTTGCTTCCGGTCAGTGCCCAGTCGCCTTCCCGATAGCGCCCGGCCAGGCGGCCGCGCAAGCTGTCGAGCGCCAGTTCCGGCACCTTGCGCCCGAGACGTATGCGCAGATCCTCGAGCGCGACATCGGCCGTCAGCATGCCCTGCCCCCCGGCCAGATCACCCCACAGACGCACGGCCCCATGCCCCTGCGGCAGGTAGACCGGATAGTCGACCCAGGCCCGCCAGCCGGCGAGATCGGCGAAATCGAGCTGGATGAAAATGCGGCCCGAGAGATGTTCGAGCGCTTCGCCAAGGTCGCCGCTGATTTCACCACGGACATCGATGCGCGCAGCCAGTTCGGATGGCGGCGCCGCCGATAGTCCGAAACGATGGCTGCGCCCCTTGTTGTCGAGGCCGAACTGCAGATCCTCGAGCACCAGCGGCGGGGCGCCGCGCAGGCGGTCTTCCCACAGGACGGTGGCATTGCGGATGCGGATGCGCTTCTGGGCCAGCACCCATTGGGCGAATTCGGGATCACTCTCACCCTCGGCATCGATCCCAGCCACCGTGATGCGGCCACTGGTTTCGCGGCGCACGTGCAGCACCGGCCGCTCGAAGGCCAGCAGCGCCAGCGTGAGCTGCCCGCGCCAGAGACTCGACCACGACAAGACCGTTTCGACCTGCTGCAGCGAAAACGCGGGGCTCCCCTGACGGTCTGATATCACCACGTTATCGAGCAGCAGGTCCGGATTGAGCCTTTGCCAGCGCGCCTCGATACTGCCGATCGTCACCGGCTGGCCGACGGCCCGGCTGATCGCCTGCTCGATCTGCCCGTGATAGATGCCGACATTGGGCAAGACCACGTAACGCAACGCGAGAACCAGGCTGGTGAAGATCAGCCACGCAACGAGCAGGGTCCACCCGGCCAGGCGCAACGCACCGCGCAGCACGGCCGAATCGAGCAGGGGCCATAGCCAGCGCAGACGGTGATAGAGACCCCGGCGCAATGCCGTGCGGGTTTCCGAATCAGCCACTCGGGAAACCGCTTTGCCAGATGGGGGAATAGATCACTACAATCAACAGTCGATCAAAAATTGCATTCTATCCTTTTCGGCTTCGTTGCCGACCGAGCAATCATGGACAACCTTCCCGACCCAAGCTGGCAAGCCGCCCTCGATCACAGCCGTTATCTTGCCAATCTGCTCATCACGCGGCCGGGACTGATCGCCGAACTGGCAACCGTGTGGACGGCGCCGCTTTCTGCCGACCAGCTGCTGGCCGCCCTGGAACCGGCAGCGACGGACGACGACACCCTCAAGTCACAGCTGCGCCGCCTGCGCCAGCGCGCAATGGCGCACATCGCCCTGCGTGATCTGTGCGGACTGGCGCCACTGTCCGAAGTGGTCGAGAGCATGACCCTGCTCGCCGACGTGACGACCAACTTTGCGCTCGATTATCACCACCGCCAGCTCGCCGCGACTTATGGCGAGCCGCTCGACAGTGCCGGCAAGCCGCAACGCCTGCTGGTCATCGGCATGGGCAAGCTGGGCGGACGCGAACTGAACGTTTCGTCGGATGTCGATTACATCTTCGTCTACCCCAACGAAGGCGACACCGCCGGTCCACGGCGCATCGAGAACTACGATTTCTTCACCCGCCTCGGCAAACGGGTGATTGCCGCCCTCGGCGAGATCACCGGCGACGGCCAGGTGTTCCGCGTCGACATGCGCCTGCGCCCGAATGGCGATTCCGGCCCGCTGGTCTGTTCACTGGATGCACTGGAAAACTACTTCATCACCCAGGGCCGCGAATGGGAGCGCTACGCCTGGATCAAGGGACGCACCATGAACGCCGGCGACAATCTGCAGCCGGAATGGGTGACGGCAATGCAGAAGATCGCCCGCCCGTTCGTCTTCCGCAAATACCTTGATTTCGGCGCGATCAACGCGATGCGCGACCTGCACGCGCAGATTCGCCGCGAGGTGGCGCGCAAGGACATGGCCGACCACATCAAGCTCGGGCGCGGCGGGATTCGCGAGATCGAATTCATCGCCCAGGTCTTCCAGCTCATTCGCGGCGGACGCGACCCGGCGCTGCAGGTCCGCCCGACACTGCAGGTCCTCGCGCTGCTGGCGGAGCGCCAGCTGATCCCCGCCGCCGCCGAGGACGAACTGCGCGCGGCCTACGTCTTCCTGCGTCGGCTCGAACACCGCCTGCAGTACATCGAGGATCGGCAGACGCACATGCTGCCGGCAAGCCCCGGCGAGCGCGCAAGCATCGCCCGCAGCATGGAATTTTCCGACTGGCCGGCGCTGCTGGCCGTGCTCAACGACCACCGCGACAAGGTCAGCCGCCATTTCGAGCAGATTTTCTCCGATCCCGAAGCCGGCGAGCACCCGCTAACCGGCCTCTGGCTGGGCCAGCTCGACGACGACACCGCGATCGAGTCGCTCGGCGAACTCGGCTACCGTCAACCGCGGGAAGCCATTTCCCGCCTTGCCGCATTGCGCGCCTCCGGCCGCTACCAGCAGCTTCCCTCGGCCAACCGCTCGCGCCTCGATGCCATCGGCCCGCGGCTGATCGAGGCGGCGGCAACGACTGCCGACCCCAACACGACGCTCGCGCGTTGCCTGAATTTTGTCGAGACCGTCAGCCGCCGCGGCGCCTACCTGGCGCTGCTGCAGCAGTACCCGATGGCGCTGCGCCGTGTCGCCGACATGGTCTGCGCGTCGCCATGGGCCGCCGACTACCTCGGGCGCCACCCGCTGCTGCTGGACGAACTGCTCGACCCGCGCCTCTACGACATGGCCACCGACTGGGCCGCCTTCCGCGAGAATCTCAGGCACAACCTGGCCAGCCATGCCGGCGACACCGAACGCGAAATGGATATCCTGCGCGAAATGCACCATGCCCAGATATTCCGCCTGCTGGCCCAGGATCTCGCCGGTCTGCAGACCATCGAGAAGCTCTCCGACCACCTGACCGAACTGGCCGATACCATCGTTCAGGAAACGCTGCCGCTGGTCTGGAACAAGCTCAGAAACCGCCATTGCGAAACTCCCAGGTTCGCGGTCATCGGCTATGGCAAGCTCGGCGGCAAGGAACTCGGCTACGCCTCCGACCTCGATCTCGTCTACCTTTACGACGATCCCGACCCCGAGGCCGGGGAGAACTACGCCCGCCTCGGCCAGCGCCTCAACACCTGGCTGGCGAGCCAGACCCCGGCGGGCATACTGTTCGAGACCGACCTCCGCCTGCGTCCCAACGGCGACTCCGGACTGCTTGCCGTCTCGGTCGACTCCTTCCGCGACTACCAGCTCAGGCACGCCTGGGTCTGGGAACATCAGGCGCTGACCCGCGCCCGTTTCTGTGCCGGCGACCCGGCGGTCGGCGCCCGCTTCGAGGAAATCCGCTGCGAAATCCTCTGCCAGCAGCGTGATCCGGCCAAGCTCAGGAAGGAAGTCGTCGCCATGCGCCGCAAGATGGTTGACGCGCATGCCTCGGGTAGCGAAAGCGAGTTCAACCTCAAACACGATCCCGGCGGCATCATCGACGTCGAGTTCATCGTCCAGTACTTGGTGCTCGGCCACGCCCATCGCCATCGGCGGCTGACCGGCAACCTCGGCAACATCGCCCTGCTGCGGATCGCCGCCGAGCTTGGCCTGATTCCCGCCGACCAAGCGAAGGCCGCCGGCGACGCCTACCGCGAATACCGCCGCCTGCAGCATGCCAAGCGCCTCAGCGCCAACCCCAGGGGCCGTGTCGAGCGGGACAGCATCGCCAGGCACATTGCTGCGGTCAACACGCTGTGGCAGACGGTTTTCGGCAGGTAGCCGGAAGTCATCGGTCCGGTTCGGGCGTTGCATTCGGGACGCGCAGGGTTCATGCTTGGCCGGAACAGGAGGAATCGAGCATGCGTCTGGGAATTTTCGGTGCAGCCGGCGAGGTGACCGGTTCATGCACGCTGGTGGAAACCGGAAAGACCCGCTTTCTGGTCGACTGCGGCATGTTCCAGGGCGGGCCGGAAGCGCGCGGCAAGAACCTGCGGGCGCTGAATTTCGGCTGCAACGTGCGGGAAATCGATTTCGTCCTTCTCACCCATGCCCATATCGACCACTCCGGCCTGCTGCCGCGCCTCGCCGTCCTCGGTTTCCGCGGGCCGATCTATGCCACGCCGGCGACCATCGCCCTGCTCGAAGTACTGCTGCCGGACAGCGCGCACATTCAGGAAAAGGAGACCGAATGGCAACTGCGCCACCGCCATCGCCGCGGCAAGAGTGAACGCGGCGTCCCGGTGCCGCTGTACACGGTGGCCGAGGCGCTGTCGGCGCTCAAGTTGCTGCGTCCCGTCGCCTATCGCGAAACGCTGGCCCCGGCGGAAGGAGTCGAGGTCTGCTTCCACGATGCCGGCCACATTCTCGGTTCGGCCTGGCTGGAGGTAACGGTCGGCGACGAGGGGCGCCCGCGCCGGCTGGTCTTCTCCGGCGATCTCGGCATGCCCGGCCGCCCGGTGCTGTGCGACCCGGAAAAGGCGGTGGCGGAAGCCGACCTGCTGTTGATCGAATCCACCTACGGCGACCGCCAGCATCGTTCGCTGCCGGAAACCGAGGATGAAATCGTCGCCGCCTTCGAGCGTACCCGTGCCGCGCATGGCAACCTGATCATTCCCTCGTTTGCCGTCGGCCGCACCCAGGAAATCATCTACCTGCTCGCCGACCTGGTGCGCCGCAAGCGCCTCGCGCCGCTCAAGGTCTATGTCGACTCGCCGATGGCCAACGCGGCGACGCGGATCACGCTGGCGCATCCGGAATTGCTCGATCCCGAAACCCGCGAGTTGATTTCCTGGCAACAGGCGCATCCGGAGAAGGTGAAACTCGAGTTCGTCGCCGATGCCGAGCGTTCCAAGGTGCTGAACGAGGTGCGCAGCGGCGCCGTGATCATTTCGGCCAGCGGCATGTGCGAGGCCGGACGGATCAAGTATCACCTGCGCGAAAACCTGCCGCGCAGCGAGTGCACCATCCTGATCGCCGGCTTCCAGGCGGCGGGCACGCTGGGACGCCGCCTGGTCGACGGGGCGCGGCTCGTCCGTATCTTCGGCGAACCGGTTCCGGTCCGGGCGCGCATCTACACCGTCGGCGGGCTTTCGGCGCATGCCGACCAAGCGGCGCTGCTCGGCTGGTTGCGCGGCTTCCACAAGCCGCCGCAGCAAACCTTCGTCGTCCATGGCGAGGCGGCGGCGTCAGCCAATTTCGCGGCAGCGATCCACGACCAACTGGGCTGGCCCGATGTACGGCTGCCGCACCCCGGCGAGCAAGTCACCTTCTGACGCAAATAGTCCGTTGCGCAACCCCGCTACCCGCGTCGTTGCCGGTCAGGCCTGCCAGCGGCGCGCCACGGCGACTGCGGCACGCCAGCGGTCGATTCTTTCGGTGCGCTCGGCCTCGGAGATTCCCGGTTCGAAGCGTCTTTCCAGTCGCCATTGCGCGGCAACTTCGTCCTCATCGGCCCACAATCCGACCCCGATCCCCGCGAGATAGGCGGCGCCGAGCGCTGTCGTTTCGGTAATCTCGGGGCGCACGACGGGCACCCCGAGCAAATCGGCCTGCAGTTGCAGCAGCAGGTTGTTGCGTGCCGCGCCGCCGTCGACGCGCAGTTCGGCCAGCGTGATTCCCGAATCCGCGATCATGGCGCCAGCCAGGTCGGCGCTCTGCAGGGTGACGGCATCGAGTGCGGCGCGGGCGATGTGGGCACGGCCGGTGCCACGGGTCATGCCGAGCAAGGTGCCGCGCGCGCCGGGATCCCACCACGGTGCGCCGAGACCGGAAAAGGCCGGCACCATGACCACGCCAGCGCTGTCGGGAACGCTGCCGGCCAGCGCCTCGACCTCGCCCGCGCTCTTGATGATCCCGAGGCCATCGCGCAGCCACTGGGTGATCGCGCCGGCCATGAAGACGCTACCCTCGAGGGCGAAAACGATCCCGCCACCGTTGTCCCAGGCAATCGTCGTCAGCAGGCCGCGGGTCGAGGCGGTCGCTGCGGATCCCGTGTTCATCAGCATGAAGCAGCCGGTGCCATAGGTGTTCTTGGCCATGCCCGGGGTGAAACAGGCCTGGCCGAAGGTGGCTGCCTGCTGGTCGCCGGCGATCCCGGCAATGCGGATTTCCGCGCCGAACAGTTCGCGATCGCAGGTGGCGATCACCCCGCGGCTGGGAACCACTTCGGGCAGCAGCGCGGGCGGAATGTCGAGCACTCCGAGCAGTTCGTCGTCCCAGGTAGCGCGGCGAATGTCGAAGAGCAGCGTGCGCGATGCATTCGAGGGATCGCTGACATGCCGGCGCCCGCCGGTGAGTTGCCACACCAGCCAGCTATCGATCGTGCCGAAGGCCAACTCGCCGTGCTCGGCACGTTGTCGCGCGCCGGGAATCGCGTCGAGCAGCCAAGCGAGCTTGGTGCCCGAGAAGTAGGGGTCGAGCAGCAGGCCGGTCCGCGCGCGGAACAGCGCCTCGTGGCCGGCGGCCTTGAGTTCCGCGCAACGCCCGGCCGTGCGCCGGTCCTGCCAGACGATGGCGGGTGCGAGCGGGCGGCCGCTGGCCCGGTCCCACAGCAGGGTGGTCTCGCGCTGGTTGGTGATGCCGATGGCCGCCACGTCGCCAGGCGCAATGCCGGCTCCGGCCAGCGCCGCGCGCCCGCAATCAAGCTGTGTCCGCCAGATCTCGTCGGGATCGTGCTCGACCCAACCCGGCTGCGGAAAATGCTGGGTCAGCTCGCGCTGTGCCGACGCCACCGCCCTGCCCCTGTCATCGAAGAGGATGGCACGCGAACTGGTGGTACCCTGGTCGAGGGCAAGCACGTATTTCATCGTTCTGTCTCCCGTCTCGCCTGGTTGCGAAGGGTGCATTATTCACCAGAGAGACCCCGCCTGGGGGCCCTCGGCAGGCCGCGGCCGCCGCTCCCTGTCTTGGCGATCCCTCCAACCTCCGTGGCTGTCCGGCAAACACGAAACGATTCAGACCGTTACATTAAGACCCAACAGTTGCGGGCGGCGCGACGCGAAAATGCGCTTCTCCGGTTCCTGAACGAAACCTCATGAATTCCGACAACGCCATTCTTGCAATCAGCCTGTTCGCCGCCTTCGCCGATGGCAGCAACGACGGCCGCGAACGCGAGCACATTCGCCGCTTCGCCGAAACCATGGGGACAGACGCCCCTGACCTGCCCAGGCTCTATCAGGACATCCTCTTCAAGCGCGTCACACTGGCCGATGCCACCAAGGCGCTCGACGATCTCGGGCAACGCCAGTTCGCCTATGAGATGGCAGTCTGCGTCTGCGATGCCGATGGCGTGCAGGGCAGCAGCGAAACGCAGTTTCTCGCCGAATTGAAGGCCCTGCTCGGCCTCGCCGGCGATGCGCAGAGCGCCGAAGCCGAGCGTCATGCCGACAGCCTGGCCGCGAGCGCCGCCACGTCGACGCCGGCCTCCGGCCCGGCGGTCGCTGCGGCGGCTGCGGTCAACGAGGCGGAACTCGACAAATCCATCCTGAACCACGCCATCCTCAATGGCGCCCTCGAACTGCTGCCGCAGTCATGGGCCTCGGTCGCGATCATCCCGCTGCAGATCAAGATGGTCTATCGCATCGGCAAGACCTACGGCCACGAACTCGACCAGGGGCACATCAGGGAGTTTCTGGCCACGGTCGGCGTTGGCCTGACCTCGCAATACCTCGAGCAGTTCGGTCGCAAGCTGCTCGGCGGCCTGCTCGGCAAGGTCGCCGGAAAGACCGCCGGCAAGATCGGCGGCGCGGCCACCGGCATCGCCTTCTCCTTCGCCAGCACCTATGCGCTCGGCCAGGTCGCGAAGCGCTATTATGCCGATGGCCGCCAGACGAGCGCGCAGTTGTTGCAGGACAGTTTCCAGAATCTGCTCGGCCCGGCCAAGCAATTGCAGAGCCAGTATCTGCCGCAGATCCAGCAGAAGGCCAGGACGCTCGACGCGGGCCAGATCATGGCCATGGTCGGCGGCAAGGGCCTCTGAGATGTCTGGCCGGAGATTCCGCCCATCGCCAAGGTAGCGAATATCCGGCTTGAAATTGCATTTGTGGACAGCATGGCCTATCTGTCCGCGCCAAGTTTCGGCCACCCGACAGCAAAGGACAATCAACATGCGCCACTACCCTTCCGACAGCCCGCAAGCCATGGCTCGCCTGCTCGTCCTTGCCTTGCTGGCTGATGGAATCATCGACACCAGCGAACTCGACCTGCTCGACGACAAGCAGACCATTGCCAGCCTCGGTCTCGACTCCGCGGGCTTCGACGACGTCTTCTACGGTTTCTGCGCCGACATGCTGCGCACGGGACGGCGCATGACCAGCGACCGACTCGACCTCGATGCAGACACCATCGACCGCATGCTCGACGAAGTCCGGGATCCTCTCCTGCAGAAGAAGACGCTGCGCGCGATGATGGACATCGTTCATGCCGACCGACAACTCGCCGGGGGCGAGACTGCGCTGATCGCGCGGGCCCTGAAGCGCTGGGCTATCGACCTGGATCAGATCGCCGCGATATCGGCGGGCGCCAAGCGCCTGTCTCCGCGCAACTCGCAGCAAGCCCTTCGCGCCTGAGAGGCGACCGGCCCGGCGATGGGCCGCCCTCCGGGTCCGCCATTGTCCGTCCCGAAGCGGACGCGGTGCCTGACCACCGGGTCGCTGCGCATCCGGCGCGAATGACGCAGGAATCGGCAAGCGGGAATACCCCGTGGAGAGGAGGCCGATCTGCTAAGATTCGCCCGGACTTTTCAGGCGCTCCCACTTGTCCTCCCTCCAGGAAATATTCTCTCCCGACGGCCCGCTGGCGCTGTCCATCAAAGGCTATCGCGTGCGCGATCAGCAGGTCGACATGGCCGCGCGCATCGCCGCCGCCATCAATGGCTGTTCGGTCTTCATCGCCGAGGCGGGCACCGGCACCGGCAAGACCTTCGCCTACCTGGTGCCGGCGCTGCAGTCGGGCGGCAAGATCATCGTTTCGACCGGCACCAAGACCCTGCAGGACCAGTTGTTCAACAAGGATCTGCCGATGGTGCGCGAGGCGCTCAAGGCGCCGGTCCGCATCGCGCTGCTCAAGGGGCGCGCCAACTACGTCTGCCCCTACCATCTGCGGCGGGCGCTCGCCGACGGCCGCTTCCTGACCCGCGAGGATGCCGCCGATGCCCGACGCATCGCGGTCTTCGCCAAGGTGACGAAGAGCGGCGACAAGGCCGAATGCCTGGAAGTCTCGGAAAACTCGCCGGTGTGGAACCACGCCACGTCGACCCGCGAAAACTGCCTCGGCCAGGATTGCCCGGACTACAAGGACTGCTTCGTCATGCAGGCGCGGCGCGAGGCGATGGCGGCCGACCTGGTGGTCGTCAATCACCACCTGTTCTTCGCCGACGTGATGCTGCGCGACGAAGGCATGGCAGAGCTGCTGCCGGCCTGCAACACGGTGATCTTCGACGAGGCGCACCAGTTGCCGGAAGTGGCGACGCTGTTCTTCGGCGATACCGTGTCGACCGCGCAGGTCCTCGATCTCGCCCGCGATGCCCGCGCCGAAGGGCTGACCAATGCCCGCGACTGTCTCGAACTGCAGAGCGGCAGCAAGGCGCTGGAAAAGGTCGCCAAGGACTTGCGGCTGGCCGTCGGCATCGACGCCGGACGCTTCTCCTACGGTCAACTGCTGGAAAAGCCCGAATTCGCGCCGGCGCTGAAACTGCTCGAAGACGAGGTCGTAAAATTCGCCGCCATCCTCGAAACCCAGGCCGAGCGCGCCGAAGGGCTGGAAAAGTGTTGGCAACGGGCGCTCGAACTGGCGCAGCGCCTCGGCGCGTGGCAGAAAACCGGCGAAGACGGCTATGTGCGCTGGGCCGAAGCCTTCACCCAGTCGCTGCAACTCAACTCGACGCCGCTCGACGTCGCCGAGATTTTCAAAAAGCAGATGGGCGGCCATCCGCGCGCCTGGATCTTCACCTCGGCGACGCTGGCGGTGCAGGGCAAGTTCCACCATTACTGCGCCGAACTCGGCCTCGGAGAGCCGGATTCGGCCTGCTGGGAAAGCCCCTTCGACTACGGCAAACAGGCCGTGCTCTACGCGCCGCTCGGCATGCCGGAGCCGAATTCCTTCGGCTACACCGATGCCGTCGTCGCTGCCGCCTTCCCGGCCGTGGTCGCGGCCGGTGGCGGCGCCTTCTTCCTGTGCACCAGCCTGCGCGCCATGCGCCGCACGCACGAGCTGCTCAAGGCGCGGCTGGAGGACGAGGGCCACGACATGCCGCTGCTGCTGCAGGGCGAGGGCAGCAAGAACGACTTGCTGCAACGCTTCCGCCACCTCGGCAACGCCATCCTGGTCGGCAGCCAGAGCTTCTGGGAAGGCGTCGATGTGCGCGGCGAGGCGCTGTCGCTGGTCGTCATCGACAAGATTCCCTTCGCGCCGCCCGACGACCCGGTGCTCTCGGCGCGCATCGAACAGATGAAGCAGCAGGGCCGCAACGCCTTCATCGAATACCAGCTGCCGCGCGCCGTCATCAACGTCAAGCAGGGCGCCGGCCGGCTGATCCGCGACGAAACCGACCGCGGCGTGCTGATGATCTGCGATCCGCGACTTCTGTCGAAACCGTATGGCCGCCGCGTCTGGCAAAGCCTGCCGCCGATGCGGCGAACCAGGGAACTTTCCCAAGTGCTGAATTTTTTTGCCAGCCGTGGCGTCGCGGTGCCATGACCACGATTCCTAACTCGCTAACCGACAGCGATGCCCGGTGGTTGATTCCCATGCGGAATTTTTCCGGCAGTCATCGATTTTGGAGGGGAGCAACTGCTGGGGTTACGCTGATTTTCCTGGTCTTCGCTTGGGCAGTGGCGCCAGTTTCCTTCCTTCGGTATTTCATAGGCGGGCTACTTGGGTTGCTTGCCGTTGCTGTCATGGTGTCCTTGTGGAATCGGGTTGAGCGGACCGAAATCGATTTCGTTGCTGGTAGCGTAACTCACCATTTCTGGTTGCGAGGTTTGCGGCAACCGGCAGTCCGGCGCCTGGCTGAGTTTGAAACCGTAATATCGGATTTGAACATCGGCAAATACGGGGCAAACTGGATTTCCGTCGCCTTGAGCGGCCGCAACGGATCGTTTGAGCTGGCGCGCTTTGAACCGGGAGAGGCGTTGGTCAGGGATCAGGCGGATGCCAGGCTGTTGCGCGAACGGTTGGCGGAACGACTGTCTTTGCGCAATATCGGCGTCGTCTGAGGAATGCGATGATGAAAACCATATTCGACCAGCTGCGCCAACAGCAGCCGCAACTCTTCGCCGACGCCGCCATCACCGTCGATGCGGCGACGGTTAACGCGATGGCCGAGATCATCGCCGCCATCGAGTCGGTTGTCGCCTTGCCGGCCTGGCGCTCGCGCGTCCTCGCCTGGGCGCCGCAGATCGCCCGCTGCCCGGTGGCCGCGCGCGGCGTCTTCCTCGGCTACGACTTCCACCTGACCGACGAAGGCCCGCAGCTGATCGAGATCAACACCAACGCCGGCGGCGGCCTGATCAACGCCTACCTGCTCGCGGCGCATGGACAGGCCGCCAGGGGTGCCCGGATCATGGAGTCGTTCGTCGCGATGTTCCGCGAGGAATGGCGGCGCGAACGCGGCGATGCACCGCTGCGGCGCATCGCCATCGTCGACGAGAACCCCGGCGAGCAGTTTCTCGCGGCGGAATTCGCGCTCTTCGCCGAACTGTTCGAGGAGCACGGCATTGCCGCCGTGATCGCCGATCCGCGCGACCTGACGCGCGACGGCAACCGCCTGGTGCGCCACGGCGATGCGGTCGATCTGGTCTACAACCGCCTCACCGATTTTTCTCTGGATGCCACGGTCAACGCCGATTTGCGGGCCGTTTTCGAGGCCGGCGGCGTCGTGCTGACACCGCATCCGCCGGCGCATGCGCTGTACGCCGACAAGCGCAACCTGATGCTGCTGTCCGACGCGGCGGCGCTGCGCGATCTCGGCGTCGCCGAAGAAACGCAGCGCACCCTGCTGGCAGGCATTCCGCGCACCGTCGCGGTCTGCCCGGAGCTGGCCGAGCGTTTCTGGAGCGAAAGAAAGCGCTGGTTCTTCAAGCCGCCCGCCGGTTTCGGCAGCCGCGCGGCGTATCGTGGCAACAAGCTGACGCGGCGTGTCTTCGAGGAAATCCTGCACGGCGGTTATATCGCTCAGGAAATCGCCCCGCCGTCGGAACATGTCGTGACGGTCGGCAGTGGCGAGCAACGCATGAAGGCGGACATCCGCTGCCTGGTCTATGATCGGCGCATCCAGTTGGTTTCCGCCCGCCTCTACCAGGGCCAGACGACCAACTTCCGCACGCCGGGCGGCGGCTTCGCGCCGGTGTTCCTTTCCTGAACGGGTAGAATCGTGCCATGAAGGTATTCGGCATCGCCGGCTGGTCCGGTTCCGGCAAGACGACCCTGCTGGAAAAGCTGATCCCCCGCTTCACTGCGCGCGGCCTGAAGGTGTCGGTGGTCAAGCACGCGCATCACGGCTTCGACATCGACCGCCCGGGCAAGGATTCGTACCGGCACCGCGAAGCGGGGGCGAGCGAAGTACTGCTCTCGTGCAATGACCGCTGGGCGCTGATGCACGAGCGCCGCGACGAATCCGACGTGGCGCTCGACGAACTGTTGGCCCGCCTGGCGCCCTGCGACCTGGTGCTGGTCGAAGGCTTCAAGCAGGAACCGATCCCCAAGCTCGAAGTCTATCGCCCGGAAAACGGCAAGCCGCCGCTGTTCCCGGATCGCCCGGACATCGTCGCCGTCGCCACAGATGCCGACATCGCCACCGATCTGCCCAAGCTACCGCTGAATGATTTTGTCGCCATCGCCGATTTCGTCATGAACACCCTCGAATTGCAGGAACGCCCATGCTGACCTACGAACAAGCCCTTGCCCAATTGCTCGCCGCCGCGCAGCCGGTGGAAGAAGTCCGCCGCGTGCCGCTGACCGCCGCCGCCGGCCGCGTACTCGCCAGCGCCCAGCAATCCGGCGTTGCCGTGCCGCCGCTCGCAAATTCGGCAATGGATGGCTACGCCGTGCGGGTTGCCGACATTAGCGCGCCTGGCGTCTGCCTGCCGGTCAGCCAGCGCATTCCCGCCGGCACGGTCGGCGTGACCTTGCAGCCGGGCACGGCGGCGCGCATCTTCACCGGCGCGCCGGTGCCGGCCGGAGCCGACGCCGTGGTCATGCAGGAGCTCTGCGCGCATGGCGACGACGGGGTGATCATCAACCACGTGCCGCGCCCCGAAGAGAACATCCGCCGCGCCGGCGAGGACATCGCCATCGGTGCCGAGATCCTCGCCGCCGGCATCCGGCTGCGCGCGCAGGACATCGCCCTCGCCGCCAGCGCCGGGCTGCCCGAACTCCCGGTCTATCGCCGGGTGCGCGTCGGCATCTTCTTCACCGGCGACGAACTGGTGCAGCCGGGCGAGCCGCTGCCGCCGGGCGCCATCTACAACTCGAACCGCTATGCGCTGCGCGCCCTGCTCGAAGGCATCGGTTGCGAAGTGCGCGACCTCGGCACCGTTCCCGACAACCTGCCGGCGACCCGTGACGCCCTGCGCCGCGCGGCAGCCGACAACGACCTGATCATCACCAGCGGCGGCATTTCGGTCGGCGAGGAGGATCACGTCAAGGCGGCGGTCGAGGCCGAAGGCAGCCTCGACATGTGGAAGATCGCCATCAAGCCGGGCAAGCCACTGGCCTTCGGCGCCGTGCGCAGGGAGGGCGGCGGCAAAGTCTTCTTCATCGGCCTGCCGGGCAACCCGGTGTCGGCAATCGTGACCTTCATGATCATGGTCCGTCCCTTCATCCTGCGCCTGCAGGGTATCAGCGACGTGACGCCGCGTGCATTTTCCATGCGCGCCGATTTCGACCGGCCGCGACCCGACGTGCGCACCGAATTCCTGCGCGCCCGGATCGACGCTCAGGGTGGCGTCGAACTCTACCCCAACCAGGGCTCCGGCGTCGTCACCTCGCTGGTCTGGGGCGACGGGCTGATCGTCAACCCGCCGGGGCGGGCCGTCGCCCGCGGCGACAGCGTCCGTTTCATTCCCTTCGCGGAGCTGCTGTCGTGAGCGTGCGCATCCTTTACTTCGCCGGGCTGCGCGAGGCGCTCGGCACCGCCGGCGAGAGCGTAGACCTGCCTGCCGGCGTCGCCACCGTCGGCGCGTTGCGCGATTGGCTCGCGGCCGGGGGCCGCGACAAGCTCGCCAGCGCAAAGAACCTGCGCTGCGCGGTCAACCAGGAGATGAGCAGGCCGGATGCCACCGTCCGCGACGGCGACGAGATCGCCTTCTTCCCGCCGGTGACCGGGGGCTGACCGTGAGCGTGCGCGTCCAGGAAGCGGATTTCGACCTCAACACGGAGTTGACCGCGCTACGCGCCGGCGACGCCCGCATCGGCGCGCTGGCGAGCTTCGTCGGCTTGGTGCGCGACATCAACGACGGGGCCGGCGTCTCGGAAATGACGCTGGAACACTACCCCGGCATGACCGAAAAGGCGCTCGAGGCGATCGTCGCCGAGGCCAAGGCGCGCTGGGACCTCTACGGCGCACTGGTCATCCATCGCGTCGGCCCGCTCAAGCCGTGCGACCAGATCGTCCTGGTCGCGGTGACCGGCGCCCACCGCGGCGAAGCCTTCGCCGCGTGCGAATTCATCATGGACTACCTGAAGACCCGAGCACCGTTCTGGAAGCACGAAACGACGCCGGATGGGACGAGGTGGGTGGATGCGCGGGAGAGTGACGATTCGGCGGCGGCGCGCTGGAGGGTTTGAAACGTTGCTACTTTGAGCATCATTCAGCTCGGTAGCGTGTATGCAACCTTGTTTTCGGTTACGGCTAATATTCCGCGATTTTGAAGCGCCGTCAGTAGAGCTTCCACTTCGTGCTCCGAAAGCGCCTTCTGGAAAATGCTGTTAATCGTACTAGCAAGAGTTTTCAGCGTTCTTGGCTTTGAAGCGCCTCGCCGTTGCAAGTCGGCAATGACCACTTCTAAGCGTTCAGTTGGCGATTTGGAACAGGCGGCTTTGACGATTGGTATCTCAGTAACGTCCTTGGACCTGCTGGCCAGAATTTTCTTGGCTTTCAAATGTTGGATCAGCGGATCGAAGCCAGTGTCTTTTGACACGATATGGAAGTAAGCAGCAGGTTCAATCGTGGCTAGAACACCGATATAAAAGGCTATGTGGAAGTCCAAGGCATTTGATCCGTTGCCGGTAACCCTGATGTACTCGGCTCTGCTTCCCATCTGCTGCAAGGCGGAAGCAACCTCGAACGTAACCTTTGCCTGACTGGCGCCGACGAAGACCAGTACTTTGAAATGATCTTGGTTGAGCACGGCCATGGCTTCAGGCTGGACGTTTTCGTAGTCGATTAAAACGTAGTTGGTTTTCAAGTTGAACGCCTCATAAACAACGATGGCATTTTAGCGCTCCGTGAATCGCTACGTCGTCAGAAGTTGCTTGATTGTTTATCTGAGCACACCCCGGCCGTTTCATTTCCCCAGCCGGGAGTTGAAATCCGCTGCGTCGTCCTCATCTTCCGGGTATCGAAAAATTCCCGACGGGAGACAGTCATGCGCATCGACAAGTTCACCACCAAGTTCCAGCAGGCCCTGGCCGACGCCCAGAGCCTGGCCAACGGCAACGACCAGCAGTTCATCGAGCCGCAGCACCTGCTGCTCGCCCTCATCGACCAGGAGGACGGCGGCACGCGCTCGCTGCTCGCCCGCGCCGGGGTCAACGTCAATGGCCTGAAGAAGGACCTCGAGCAGGCGCTGAAGCGGCTGCCGAAGGTCGAGGGCCACGGCGGCGACGTGTCGATCGGCCGCGATCTCGCCAACCTGCTCAACCTGACCGACAAGGAAGCGCAGAAGCGCGGCGACCAGTTCATCGCCAGCGAGATGTTCCTGCTCGTCCTCTGCGACGACAAGGGCGAGACGGGCCGGCTAGCCAAGCAGCACGGCCTGCAGAAGAAGGCGCTGGAAGCGGCGATCATGGCCGTGCGCGGCGGCCAGGGCGTCGACACGCAGGAGGCCGAGGGCCAGCGTCAGGCGCTGGCCAAGTACTGCATCGACCTCACCGAGCGCGCGGCGCAGGGCAAGCTCGACCCGGTGATCGGCCGCGACGACGAGATCCGCCGCGCGATCCAGATCCTGCAGCGGCGGACCAAGAACAACCCGGTGCTGATCGGCGAGCCGGGCGTCGGCAAGACGGCGATCGTCGAGGGCCTGGCGCAGCGCATCATCAACGGCGAGGTGCCGGAGACGCTCAAGGGCAAGAAGGTGCTGGTGCTCGACATGGCCGGGCTGCTCGCCGGCGCCAAGTACCGCGGCGAGTTCGAGGAGCGCCTGAAGGCGGTGCTCAAGGAAATCTCCCAGGACGAGGGCCGCATCATCCTCTTCATCGACGAGTTGCACACCATGGTCGGTGCCGGCAAGGCCGAGGGCGCCATCGACGCCGGCAACATGCTCAAGCCGGCGCTGGCGCGCGGCGAGTTGCACTGCATCGGCGCGACGACGCTCGACGAATACCGCAAGTACATCGAGAAGGATGCCGCGCTCGAGCGCCGCTTTCAGAAGGTGCTGGTCGACGAGCCGAGCGTGGAGAGCACCATTGCCATCCTGCGCGGTTTGCAGGAAAGGTACGAACTGCATCACGGCGTCGACATCACCGACCCGGCCATCGTCGCCGCGGCCGAACTGAGCCACCGCTACATCACCGACCGCTTCCTGCCCGACAAGGCGATCGACCTCGTCGACGAGGCTGCCGCCCGCATCAAGATGGAAATCGAGTCCAAGCCGGAGGCGATGGACAAGCTCGAGCGCCGGATGATCCAGCTCAAGATCGAGCGCGAGGCGGTCAAGAAGGAGAAGGACGAGGCCTCGATGAAGCGTCTCGGCCTGATCGAGGACGAGCTGGTCAAGCTGCAGAAGGAATATTCCGACCTCGAGGAGGTCTGGAAGGCCGAAAAGTCGGCCGTGCTCGGTTCCGCCCAGATCAAGGAGGAAATCGACAAGCTCAAGGCGCAGATGGCCGACCTCCAGCGCAAGGGCCAATACGACAAGCTCGCCGAGTTGCAATACGGCAAGCTGCCGCAGCTCGAGGGCCAGCTCAAGGCGGCCGAGAAGGCCGGCGACGGCGGCGCGCAGAAGAACAAGTTGCTGCGCACCCAGGTCGGCGCCGAGGAAATCGCCGAGGTGGTCAGCCGTGCCACCGGCATCCCGGTCAGCAAGATGATGCAGGGCGAGCGCGACAAGCTGCTCAAGATGGAGGAACGGCTGCACAAGCGCGTGGTCGGGCAGGACGAAGCGGTGCGCCTGGTGGCCGACGCGATCCGCCGTTCGCGCGCCGGACTGTCCGACCCGAACCGCCCTTATGGCTCCTTCCTCTTCCTTGGACCAACCGGCGTCGGCAAGACCGAACTGTGCAAGGCGCTGGCCGAATTCATGTTCGACAGCGAGGAACACCTGATCCGCATCGACATGAGCGAGTTCATGGAGAAGCACTCGGTCGCCCGCCTGATCGGTGCGCCGCCGGGCTACGTCGGCTACGAGGAGGGCGGCTACCTGACCGAAGCCGTGCGCCGCAAGCCGTACAGCGTGATCCTGCTCGACGAGGTCGAAAAGGCGCACCCGGACGTCTTCAACGTGCTGTTGCAGGTGCTCGACGACGGCCGCATGACCGACGGGCAGGGCCGCACCGTGGACTTCAAGAATACGGTGATCGTGATGACCTCCAACCTCGGCAGCCAGATGATCCAGCAGATGGCCGGCGACGACTACCAGGTGATCAAGATGGCGGTGATGGCCGAGGTCAAGAACTACTTCCGGCCCGAGTTCATCAACCGCATCGACGAGGTGGTGGTCTTCCACGCGCTGGACGAGAAGCACATCGCGAGCATCGCCCGGATCCAACTCGGCTATCTCGAAAAGCGGCTGGCGCAGCTGGAGATGGGGCTGGTGATCGACGACAGCGCGCTGGCCGAACTGGCCCAGGCCGGCTTCGACCCGGTTTTCGGCGCCCGCCCGCTCAAGCGCGCGATCCAGCAGCAGATCGAGAACCCACTGGCCAAGGCCATCCTCGAAGGCAGGTTCGCGCCCAAGGACATTATCCGCGTCAGTTGCGACCCGGCCACCGGCGGCATCATGCGCTTCGCGAAGGTCTGAAGCGAGGGGGTTCCGCAGCGAAGCGGCGAGGCTGGATCCTCGCCGCTTCGCTGCTTGCGGCCACCCTCGCGCCGGCGTTCGGCGCTACAGCCAGCGCCGGCTGCGTGCAGCGTCGAGAAAGGCTTCGAGCAGAGGCAGGCAATCGAGGATGCCTTCGTCCCCCGGTCTCCGGAATTCCGGATGCCATTGCAGGCCGAGCAAAAAGTTTCGCCCCGTCCCGCGAATCGCCTCGATCATCCCGTCGCCTTCCGCTCGCGCTTCGACGACGAGATCGCGTCCGAGGGTGCGGATGCCTTGATGGTGGATCGAAATGACCCGGCACTGCGTGGGATTTCCCAGCCGTCTTTCCAGCAGTCCCCCTTTTTCGAGAACGATCCCGTGCGCATGGCGATCGTATGCCTCCGCGAGATGCTCGGCGGATTCGGGAAGTTGCGAGACAATATCTTGATAGAGCGCGCCGCCCATGGCGACATTGATCAACTGGGCGCCGCGGCAGATGCCGAGGACCGGCTTCCCGCACTCGAGGAACTCGTGCAACAATTCCATCTCGTACATGTCGCGCGTCCGGTCGCCTGCCCATTCAGGGCGCAACTCCGTCTCGCCGTAGGCTGCCGGATTGATGTCGGCACCGCCCTGCAGGACAAGTCCATCGAGATTCTTGGCGTAATCGCTCAAGCGCATTACGCTACGATCGAGCATGCCATCCCGGGTAATCGAAGGAATCATGAACACCAGCACATCCCGCGCCATGATCCATTGCGCCACCGACTGCTCGAGGTATTGCAGCGTCTTGCTCTCGAGGCCCTTGCCATCCGCTCGCGGGTGCAGCAACCGGGCCGACAGACCGATCTTCAGGGTACGTTTCATGGTGAACTCCTTGGCTGGAAGAGGGATAATTTGCCGAGAGCCTCATTCTCTTACTCTCGGTAGCGCCCGACAACCCTCAACGTATCCGCAATGAACCCTTCCGCTTTTTTCCTTCCCGACTGGCCACTCGCTATCGGCCCCTTGCTGTGGATCGCGCTGGCAGTCGTCGGCGCCGCGCTGGCCGGCGAATGGGTGCGTCATCATCTCGGTCTGCCGAGAATCACCGCCTATCCGGTGGTCGGCATGGTGGTCGCTGCGCTGGCGGGCGACCCGCTGGTCGCCGAACACAGCGAATGGCTGCACCGTGGACTCGACGTGGCCCTCGCCATCCTGCTCTTCGAACTCGGCAGCCGTGTCGACCTGCGCTGGTTGCGCAACAACCGCTGGCTCCTGGTGACCAGTCTCTGTGAATCGCTGGCCGCCTTCGGTGCGGTGTTCCTGGTCAGCCGCCATCTCGGCCTGGCCGCCGAACCCGCCGCCCTGCTCGCCGCGATCGGGATGGCCACCTCGCCCGCCGTCATCATGCGCGTGGTCGCCGAGAGCAATGCGCAGGGTCAGGTCAGCACCCGCCTCCTGATCCTGACGGCGCTCAACACCATCTACGCCGTCGTCACCGTCAATCTGACATTGGGTGTGCTGCACCAGCGCTACAGCGACGACTGGGTGCTGGCGATCACCCATCCCCTCTACCTGCTCGGCGGCGGACTGCTCGTCGGCATGCTGCTGGCCGAGGCGGTCAGCCGGCTGGATCGCTGGCTGCGGCTGCGTGACGAGTACGCCTCCGCCGTGCTGCTCGGCCTCGTGCTGATGACCATCGGCCTGATCGAAGCCCTGCGCCTGCCGGTGACCCTGTGCATGCTGTTCGCCGGCATCGTTCTGCGCAATGCCACACCCCGGGCCTGGGTATTCCCGCGACACTTCGGCTCCGTCGGCGGCGTGCTGGTAGTCATGCTCTTTCTCGTCGTCGGCGCGCAGATCAAGATCGAATACCTACTGACCGGTGGCTTCCTGGCCCTCGTCCTGATCGCTGCGCGCAGCCTCGCCAAGTTGTGCGGCATCCTGCTGCTGGCACGCCCGGCAGGCATCAGTTGGCGCCAGGGACTGTTGCTGGGCCTCGCGCTTTCCCCGTCGGCGGGGCCGGTGATGGTGGCCGCCGCCGAAATCGGCCGCATCTACCCGCAACTGCAGGGCACCATGGTCCCTGTCGCGATGAGCGCGGCGGCGATCATGGAACTGGCCGGCCCGGTGATCGTGGCATTGTGTCTCAAGTGGAGCGGAGAACGTCGTGACTGAAGAAACAGGAAGCGAACTGCCCAAATTCTCGCATTCCGCGCCGTTGACCCTGGGCGTGGAACTGGAGTTGCAGATCGTCGGCAGCCAGGATTACAACCTGATCGGCGCAGCCCCGGACCTGTTGCGCGAAATGGCCGGCCGTCAGCACCCGGGAGACATCAAACCGGAAATGACCGATTCGATGATCGAACTCTCGACCGGCATTTGCCTGGACTACAACGATGCGCTGACGCAGTTGCGCAGCATTCGAAATACCCTGGTGCATCAAGCGGACCGCCTCGGCATCCTGCTCTCGGGGGGCGGCACCCACCCCTTCCAGCACTGGGGACAGCAAGCCATCTTCGACGCCCCGCGCTTCCACCACCTTTCGCAGCTCTATGGCTATCTGGCCAAGCAGTTCACCGTCTTCGGCCAGCATGTCCATATCGGATGCGCCTGCCCGGACCAGGCGCTGTGGCTGCTGCACGCCTTCGGTCGCTACATCCCGCACCTGATCGCCCTGTCCGCCGCTTCGCCTTTCGTGCAGGGCTTCGACACCGGCTTCCAGTCGGCACGGCTCAACTCGGTCTTTGCCTTCCCGCTCAGCGGACGCGCGCCCTTCGTGTTGAACTGGGACGACTTTTCCGCCTATTACCGCAAGATGATCGCCACCGGCGTCGTCAAGAGCATGAAGGATTTCTATTGGGACATCCGCCCCAAGCCCGAATTCGGGACCATCGAACTACGCGTGATGGATACGCCGCTGACCGTGGACCGGGCCGCACAGATCGCCGCCTATGCCCAGGCCCTGGCGCGTTATCTGCTTGAGGAAAAGCCAGTCGAGCCGCACGAGGACGATTACCTGGTCTATACCTTCAACCGTTTCCAAGCCTGCCGCTTCGGCTATGACGGCACGCTGGTCGTTCCCGGCAGCGCCGAACAGCGCGTCATCCGCGACGACATCCTGCGGACGATGGCGATCGTCGAGGTGCATGCCTATGATCTTGGTTCGACCGAAGCACTCAACCTGTTGCGCACCGAGGTCCTGCAGCGGCGCAACGGAGCAAGCGAGGTTCGCGACGCCTATGTGCGCGAAGGCGCGCTGGAAGAGGTCGTCCGTCAAGGCAGCGAACGCTGGGCCGGGCGCCTGATCTGAAAGGCATTGCCTGCCCGCCCTCAGCGCGCCACCCCGGCGGCCCACGCCTCCGCCGCCGGCCGGACGATCTCCAGCCACGGCCCGGGATAAAGGCCGATGGCCCCGATCAGGGTTATCAGGATCACCAGCACCGCCCATTCCCTGGGGCGCAGATCTTCGGCTTCGAGCACCTGCCGACGGGTTGCAGGGCCGAAAAAGGCCTTGCGGTAGAGCGACAGGAATCCGGCGGCGGCAATGGCCAGCCCGAACAGCGCCGCCATGCCGGCGCCGGTATGGCTCCACAGGGCGGCGAGGATCAGCATGAATTCACCGGGGAAGCTGCTGGTGCCCGGCATGCCGACGCCGGCCAGGCCACAGATGAGAAAGCCGCTGGCCAGCAGCGGCATCGTCTTGGCGGCCCCGCCGAGGCTGTTGATGTCGGTCGACCCGGTGCGCTGGCGCAGGAATTCGAGAAGCACGAAGGCGCCGCCGGTGGCGACCGAGAAGCTGAGCAGGAGCGACACCGCTCCCTGCGCGCCGGAGGCAGTGAATGCGGCCAGGCCGAGCACTGCCAGGCCGACGTGGCAGATGCTCGCGCAGGCCAACCCGACCCGCAGGTTGCTCTGTGCCAGGATCCCCACCGCACCGTAGATCAGGGTCAGGGTACCGAGGCCGGCAAGCAGCCAATGCAGATCCTGCGCGGCGTCGGGCGCCAGCGGGATGGCGAAGCGGATCAACCCGTAGGCGCCGACCTTGAGGCCGACCAGCAGCGCGGTCAGGGAACCCGGCGCCGCCAGCGCAAACTGCGGCAGCCAGGTGTGCAGCGGCACCAGCGGCACCTTCACGCCGAAACCCACCAGGCAGAGCATGAAGACCGCGTATTGGGTCGACCGTGGCAAGGGCGCAGCCAACAGGGCCAGCAAGTCGAAGGTCGGCACCGACTGGCTGCAGGCGAGCAGCACGAAGGCAAGCAGCAAAGGCACGCCGCCGGCCAGCATGATCAGGAAATAGCGCGCCGCCACGCGAACACTGCCGGCAGTCGCCCCCCAGCGGGCGAGCAGGATGTAGACCGGCAGCAGCGTGAGTTCCCAGAAGAAGAAGAAAAGCACCGTGTCGAGCGCACAGAAGATGCCCAGCGTCGCGCACTGCAACAGCAGCAACAGGCTGTAATGCAGGCGCGGCGCGTCGTGGACCAGGTTCCAGTTGGCCACCAGACTGCCGAGGAAGACCAGCGCCGTTGCCGGAAGGAACAGCATCGACAGGCCATCGACTCCCACCTGGTAATGGACATTGAGGCTCGCCACCCAGAGCACGCGCTCGAGCAACTGGAAGCGCGGACCGCCCGGATCGAAGACCACAAGTACCGAAGTGGCCGCCGCCAGCGTCGCCAGCATGACCAGCGCCGTCAGGCCGCGCGCCGCACGTGCCGGGAGCATCCAGATGACGACGGCGCCGAGCACCGGCAGGAACAAGAGGAGGGAAAGCAGGTGTCCGCTCATTGCACGAAACGCGCCGCCAGACTCTGACTGGCGGCCTCGGTCAGATGCAGCCAGGGCTCGGTGAAGAAGCCGATGACCAGCATCGCCAGCAGCGCGATGCCGCACACCAGGTATTCCATGGGCGTGGTGCGGTCAACGTCGGGGGAACCGTGTTTTCCCTGGCTCAGAAAGGCGCGCTGGAAGGCCCAAAGCAGGAAACCGGCCGCAGCGACGTTGCCAAGCGCCGCGGCCACCGTCGACAGCGCGCCGAAGTTGTCGATGGATGCCTCCAGAATCAGGTGGGCGGCATCGAACCCGGGGGTTCCCGGCATGCCGACAATGGCCAGGCCGAAAATCAGGAAGGCGATGGCCAGGAAAGGAATGCGCTCGAACAGCCCGGAGAGTTCGTCGAGTTCGGTGGTGCCGGTGCGGCGGAAGACGAAACCGACGACGAACCACATGCCGGTCACCGCCAGGCCGAAGTTGGCGGCGAGCAGCACCGCGCCCTGGATCCCCGCCTCGTGCAGGCTGAAGACGCCGATCACCAGCAGGCTGGTGTGGCTGACCACCGCGAATGCCAGCAACCGGCGCAGGTTGGTCTGCTGGAAGGCAAGCGCCGCGGTGAAGAAGACGCCGGCCATGGCGAAGCCGATGACATACGGCTGCCAGTAGAGGACAGCCGCCGGGGTCAGCGGCAGCACGAAGCGCAGCATGGCATAGATACCGACCTTGACCCCGACCATCAGCGCCGGCGCGACGGCGATCAGGCCGTGTTGCGCCATGTTGGGCAGCCAGCCATGCAGCGGAAAGAGCGGCGTGCGCACCGCCAGCCCGTAGAACAGCAGATAGAAGGCTGCCGTCTGGAAGCGGTCGGCCGGCATCGCGCCGGCCAGTTCGAAGAGGTCGAAGCTCCAGCGTCCGCCTCTGGCATCGGCGTGGCCCCAGCCGAGCACCAGGCAGCCGGCGACGAACAGCGCCAGGCCGAAGGCCTGATACTGGACGAAGCGGGCCAGCGCCTGCGTCTCGGCGCGCGACGACGCCCAGCGCCGCAGCAGGTAGGTTACCGCCCACAGTTCGAGCGCCGAGAACAGCGCAAACCAGGCGACATTCAGCGTCACCAGCATGCCGACCAGCCCGGCCTCGGCTACCAGCAGCACGGCGAACAGGCGGCCCGGCGAAATCATGCCGCGACTCATCCCGTAGAAGGTCATCAGCACGGTCAGCAGGGCCGCCACCAGCAAAAACACGATGCTCAGGCCGTCGACCACAACATGATAGCCGAGCGGAGCGAAACGCTCCGCCAGTTGCAGCGTCGCCGACGCCGGGTTGATCCGGCTGCTGACGACGATGCACAGCAACAGTTCGGCCAGGGCGAAAGCCTTGCCGGCGACGACCGCCGTTGTCCTTTCCTTGAAGGCGAAGACGATGGCGGCACCGCCCAGCGGCAGCAGTTGCAGGATCGCCAGCAGTGGCAGGCCGCCCTGCTCGAACCAGAGGATTTCGCTGAAGCCGCTCATCAGATGATCACGACGAAGGTCACCATGACCGCCATCATCAGGTAGCGCGGCTGCTCGAGCAGGTTTTCCACGACCCGCAGATAGCCGCTGATCCGTAACAGCAGTCTTTCCGCAACCCCGCCGCGACCGCGCAGCGAGAGGTGCGTCTCCAGTCGTTGCAACCGTTCGGCAAGACTGGCCAGCGCCCGCCCGGCGAGGCCGTCGCCGACGATCAACGGACGCTCGGCACTGAGCGGATGGCCGCGACCCGGCTCGCCCAGCGCGCGATCGATGAAATGTTCCTCGAGGCCGCGAATGTCCTGAGCAAACGACCCAGTCGGCTTCACCAGCAGCGTGAAACCCAGCCGGTCGAGCCAGAAGCGCTCGATGGCCGCCGCATACAACCATTGCCAGCGGCGCAGCCAGAACGGCGCCGGCTTCGGCGGCCCCTGCGCCAGCGCCAGCCAGGACGGGGCGAGAAGGAACTGCCAAGCGCGCCATGCCGCATGCAGGCACAGGTGAATGGTGGCCAGCGTCGTCCACCCGAGGCCGATGGCGACGAACATCAGCGCCACCTGGAAGACCGTCGCGAAGATCAGCGCCGACTTGACGTCGGTCTGCACCAGCCCGCATAGCCAGGCATAGATCGCCGTTGCGGCGCCGGCGACGACCAGCCCGATCATCACGTCCGGCACCTGCGCCAGCAGCGGCGACAAGCGCAGCAGCAGATAGACGCCGGCGTGAATCATCACCGCGCCATAGAAGATCGCCGACGACGGCGTCGGTCCCTCGAGCGCCCGCGCGATCCATGGCGTGAACGGCAGTTGCGCCGACTTGGCGAGGGCCGCGACGACGAAGCCGAAGACCAGCAGGCGCGCTGTCAGTAGCGGCAGTTCCGGGGCGCCGGCCACGACCGGCCATTCGAAGCTGCCAAGCCAGGCGGCGGCGAAGCCGAGGCCGAGCAGGAATCCGGCATCGCCGCCGCGATTGGCCACGAAGGCGAAGAGGGCGTTGCCGGTCGCCACCGGGCGTTGCCAGGCATAGCCGATCAGCAGAAACGAGGCGACACCGCAAGTCTCCCAGCCGACGAAAGCGAGCAGCCCGTTGCCGGCGAGAAAGACGAGCTGGATACCGGCGAGGAACAGGCTGAGGACGCCGAAGAAGCGATGGAAGCCGGCTTCGCGGTGCAGGTAGTTGGCGGAAAAGCGCAGCGTCAGCCAGCCGATCAGCGCCGCCACCGTCGCTACCGACAGCGACAGGGGATCGAGCAGAAAGGAAACGCTGCCCCGCCAGTTGCCGCTGGCGAACCAGGTGCCGAGGACACGATGGCCCGGCGCGCCGTCGTGCAACGCAGCGAGGTCGATGGCGAGCAGCAGCAGCAGGCTGGCGAGGGCGGCCAGCGCGCAGAGCCGGGCCGTCAGCGGCTCGGCGCCGTCGCCATGGGCACGCCCGCACAGTACGCGCAGGCCGACGGCAACGAAAGCCAGCAGCGGCAATGCCGGCACCAGCCAGACCAGCTCGGGCAGCAGGCGGAGCAGCCCATTCATGGCGCAGCCCCCAGGATCATCGCCGGCGGCAGCGCCTCGTGCCGCCCTGCGAACCACTCGGCGGAACGCCCGACCTGCGGCAGGACGGCGCGGCCCGACCACGGCAGCCAGCCACGGCGCGGGCAGTACCAATGGATTGCTGCGGTAGACGGCTCCTTGGCAGCCAAAATGATCCAGGCGTTGCCGACGAGTTCCTGCAGCGCCGGCTGCCGCGCGACGATCGCCGACAGCATCGCGGGCGTCTGCTCGACCACGACCAGCAGGCGCATCGCCTCGTGGATCTCGACCATCTGCCAGGGCAGCCCGGTGCGCAGGTCGGAATCGGCGCCCTCCATGACGCCGAACAGCCCGGCGACGTTGTGCGTCACCTTGGAGGCACAGCCGAAGCGCTCGTTGTCCACGGTCGAGAAATAGTATTCGAGGCTGATCCCGGCGCCCACCGGACCGGCAGCAAGCAGGATGTCCTCGACAATCCGTCCGTCGTCGTCGCCAACCGGATCGTAGGAGATGAGGAAGACGCGGCGATCGAGGAAGAGCCCGCGGCTCATGTCGCGGCGGCCGATGAAGGCCGCCGCGTTGGTCGCATGGCCAAGTTCCGGCCGTGCCTGCGACATGTCGTGGCGGCGTCCCGTCACATGCCGGCTGGCCCGCCAGGGCGACGCCTGCGGCGGCGCCGAGGCGAGCCGGCGGCAGCGCTCGGCGGCATGGGCGCGACAGGCTTCGGCCAGTTGGCCGACCAGGCGATCGAGGTCCGCCTGACGGGCGTCCGGCAGCAGGTCGAGGTCATACCACTCGATCGTGTCGTCGCAGGTGTCGTGCTCGGCGGCGACGAACCATGTCGCCATCGGAATGTGCAGCCCGCGCCCGGCGAGGCGCGCGCGCACCTCGGGCCGGTTGGCCATCTCCGCCAGGGCACGGGCATTCGGGCCGCCATGACGACCCGAACAGGCGCCACAGTCGTAGGCGGAGAGATGCGGATTGTTGCGGCTCCCCGAGCCGTGGCCGAGCACCAGCACGAGCGGCGCGAAGCCGCCGGCGAGCCCGATCATGCGCAGGAAATTCTCGACGCGCTGCGCCTGCTCGTCGTCGGTGAATCCGGCCTGCGGATCGCCCGGCGTCGCCTGCGGGCTGGCGCTCGCCGCGGTCAATTGCAGACGTGTGCGGACCCGGCCATCGAACTGCTCGCGCCAGCGGCCAAGCGCCGCGCCGAACCACCCGGGGGCCAGCGTGCCGGCAACCAGCGCCGCCAGCGCCGGTGGTGCCGCCAGCACGGTCAGCAGCGGACCGGCCAGCGGACTGCGACGCGTGTCCTGAACGAGACGCTCCCGCCATCGCAGGCGCCGGCGACGGCGGTCCGCATGGCGGGCAAGCGCCTCCTCGCTGCCGGGAGCGGCCGTTTCGCGGACGGCATGGACAGGCTCGACAACGATCGGACACAGCGCGCTCGGACCCGCGTCGTCGATACCCTGCCAGACCATGGCGACGCCGAAGAAACCGGCGGCACCGAAGGTGGCGACGGCCGGAGCGATCTCCTCGAGGTGGCGGCGGGTGCCCTCTTCGCGGTCGTCCATGCAGAAGATGACCTGCGCGGTCGGCGCGACGACCCGCTTGCAGCGGCGCTGGTTGGCGGCCAGCGCTGCGAAGATCTGCTCGCGGTAGTGCCGTTCGTAGGCGAGCAACCAGACCTGGCCGCGCGCCAGCGGGTCGAGGCCGGCGGCGCAGTCGAGCAGCGCCTGCGCATCCTCGGCCGTCAGCCCTTCGACATCGCCGGCGCTCAGCCCGAGCAGCGCAACGAGGGCGGCGAGGCGCGCCGCACGCGCCTTCGCGGCAACCCCGCGCAACTTGCCGGCGGCGGCGATTTCGGCGGCGAGCGCCTCCCACTCCGCGACAGCGCGCGCCCCGGCCAGATCGATGCGGCACAGGCGAGCCGCCCGGTTCTCGTGATCCTCGCTCAGGACCTGGCTGCGCAAGGCATCGCGGACGAAAAATTCCGCCGGATGCGCCGCGAACCAGGCATGCAATTCGCTCAAGGTCAGCGGCGAACCGGTCAGCCGCCGCGTCAGGTCATCGCACAGCAGGCGTTCGAGCAGGACGCGGACGGCGAGGTAATCGGCCATCGCCACCGGCGTCCCGTCACCACGGCCGGGGTTGCGCGCGCGCCACAGGAACATCCCCGACCAGCCCGGCATCTCCAGCGCCAGCCGTTCGAGGTAACCGGGCCACAGGGCCTCGTCGGCAACCACCCGCGGCAGATCCTCGGCCAGCGCGTCGACCGGATCGTCGGGCAGCCAGGTGAGTTCATCGCGCACGTTCGGGAGGTCGTCGAGTTCCCAGATCATGTCGAGTCCGGCACAGGCGCGCCAGGCCGCCCAGAAGCCGCGCTCGCGCTGCGGGTTGCGCCAGGCGGCGAGGCCGAGGTCGAGGTGGGCGGCGACGTGGCGCTGCAGGACGCTGCGCACGCGCTCGAGCACATCCTCGCCGGTCAGATGCTCGAGCAGGCTGCGCAGCGTCCATTCGCACCCGACCCGCGCGCGCAGCGCCGACCAGCGCTGCGCCGCTGCGTCGCGCCAGTCGCCGGGCGTCGCGTCGGCACCGGTTGCGGTCGACGCCGAAAAAAGGGCAAAAATGGCGTTTTCCGCCTGCCGCTGCTCGCGTGCTTCCCAGTCCTGGCGGGCCTGGCCCGGATCGTCCGGCGCCAGGCGCAGGCTGGCGAGCAGCACGTCGCGCCGGCTGATGATCCGCCACACCGGCAGGTCGAGGTCGGGCAGGCCGGCGTCGGTCAGTGCCGCATCGAGATCGTCGAGCGTGATCCGCCCCTGCGCCAGCAATTCGCGGAAGCGCGCCTCGGGCAGATAGGTGGCGGCGCCGGTCAGGCGCTGCGCGGCGCCCAGCGCGGCGGCGAACGGCAAGTGCTGTAAGCCGTGCAGCGTGTTGTGATGGACGAAGTCGCGAATCGGCGCCTGTGCCGGCAGCACGTGCGTCAGGTGCTCGACCCAGTGGGCCAGGCGCTCGCGGAACGGAAGCGTGCCGTCGCTGTTCATCTCAGCTTGCGAACAGCCGGCCGACGCGGTCGACGCTGCCCGCCACCAGATCGAGCAAGGGCGCCGGCCAGACGCCGAGGGCGACGATGCCCAGTCCGAGAATCGCCGCGGCGACCGTCTCGGTCCGCGTCATGTCGGCGATCTCCTGCGCCGGCAGCCCGCGCAGGCAGAGGCGGCCGATGACGCGCAGGCCGTAGGCGGCGCCGACCAGCATGCCGACGCAGACGATCGCCACCCAGCCGCCCCAGCGCGCGAAGCCGCCGACCAGCGCGTGCAGTTCGGCGACGAAGCCGGCGCTGCCCGGCAGGCCGATGGCGGCGAGCAGCGCGAAGGCGGTGAAGAAGGCGAAGCGCGGCGCCCGCCCGAGCAGGCAGCCGTAGTCCGCGAGATCGCGGCTGTGGGTGCGCTGATAGAGGAGGCCGACGACCAGGAACAGCGTTGCTGCCGTCAGCCCGTGCGCCACCATCTGCATCACGGCGCCGGTCAGGCCGGTGACGTTGAGGGTGGCGATGCCGAGCAGGACGACGCCCATGTGCGAGATCGACGAGTAGGCAACCATCGCCTTGAGGTCCTGCTGGCGCCAGGCAAGGACGCCGCCGTAGAGCAAGCTGATCAACGCCAGCGCCGCCAGCCAGTCCTGCGTCGCCAGCAGCGCGGCGGGCAGCGTCTCGGCGGCGCGGATCAGCCCGTAGGCGCCCATCTTGAGCAGCACACCGGAAAGCAGGATCGACACCGGGCTGGGCGCCTCGACGTGGGCCAGCGGCAGCCAGCCGTGCAGCGGGAAGACCGGCATCTTGACGCCGAAGCCGATGAACAGCCCGGCGAAGATCAGCAGCTGCGTCGGCGGCGGCAGGTCGCGCGCGCCCTCGGCCATGTCGCCCATGGCGAAGCTGTGGCCGGGCGCCGCGTCGTAGAGGAAGAGAAGCGCCACCAGCATGAACACCGAGCCGCCCAGCGTGTACAGGAAGAAGTTGAGCGCCGCGCGCTGCCGGTTGGGGCCGCCGAGACGGTCGATCAGGAAGAACAGCGGAATCAGCGTCGCTTCCCAGAAGACGTAGAACAGCGACCAGTCGCGCGCGGCGAACACCCCGAACATCGCCGATTCGAGCAGCAGCACCAGCGTGTAGTAGAGCCTTGCGCCCTCTTCCATGCGCCGCGAGACGAGCACGGCGATCAGGCTCAGCAGGGCCGACAACAGGACCATCGCCAGCGCAATGCCGTCGATACCCAACGCGAAATACGAACCGAGCCGGATATTCCACGGCCGGCTTTCATGGAACTGGATCGCCGGCCCCGCCGGATCGAACCCGGCCGCCAGCCACAAGGCATAGCCGAGGGTCGTCAGGGCGAAGAGCATCGCCACCTGCCACAGCAGCAGGGCGCGGCGCGCCGGCAGCACCGCGATCAGGGCCGCCCCCAGCACCGGCATGAACACCAGCACCTTCAGCACCCCCCGCCCCTCCGTGCAGCCTGTGTGATCGTTGCGATTTTCATCGTGCGATTATGCCAGCGCCCGCGACCATCCTGACACGCCCGGACATATCCGGGCCATCATTTCCTGCCCGCCCTCCGCGTCGCCGCGACGGGCTGACGCTTCAGATGAGCGCCGGCGTCGTCGCCAGCAGCAACTGCGCCGCGTAATAGAGCGGCAGGCCCCAGGCGCGGTTGACGAACTGGTGCCTGACAAAGCGGTCGCGGGCCACGGAAATGTCCGACGCGGTAAAGGCGAGCGCACCGACCGCCACCGCCCACGGTCCGCCGGCAGCCGTGACCCCGCACGCGAGCGCCGACATGACGCCGATGACCAGCATATAGGTCCGCACCGCACCGGCCATGTCCGCCGGCAGCGACTTGCCGAGCCAGCGCAGTACCGCCACGATGACGATGCCGAGGACGATGGCGCCGACCACAAGCCCGCCCGGCGCCAGCGGCCGGCCCAGGAACGCGGCGCTGTAGGCGACATGCCCGAGCAGGAAGGCGAATACGCCGGCCCGGAAGACTTTCGGCCGGTCACGCGGGATCAGCAGGACGTCGCCGAGCAGGCACAGCACGAGTGCGAGCAGCACCAGCTTCCCGTAGCCGGAGTCGAGCGCACCCGAGACGAGACCCAGCCAGACGAAGGCGGCCGAGGCCAGCGGCTTGGTCAGCCACAGCCCGCCGCGCCAATCCCGGTATTCGGCCACCAGCAAGCCGGCCACGGCTAGCGCACACAGGACGACCGGACCCGGGATACTCACTGTGCCACCTCGCTCTCGATTGACAGACGCTCCTTAAGCAAACGCGCCCGCCATGCTGCCCCGGTCGCGCGGTTCGCGGCAGTCCGGAGGATGACGCAGCGCCTGCTGCGCACCTAGCCCTGCCGCCTGCCCCTCTCCTTCCGGCGATTATGCCAGCGTCCGCCGCGTTGGCGGGACCCCGGCGCCGGGATCACCGGTTCGAGTGGCTGCAACCGGGCGTACCGTTGCACGGACCTGGCGTTCCCGTCGCTACTTGTGCGACTGTCAGTGCACCGTCCACGTCCGATGATCATGCTCAACGGCAACCGGGCAGCCTTGCGGGGGCATGGCGCTCAGGTTGCGGACAAATGCCGCGACTTTCGGGTCCCGGATCAGGTCGACCGTGGACTCCGCCCGCAGGAGATCAGCCTCGCCCACCGGCCGGCTGACCACATAGCCCTGGACATGGTCGATGCCGGCCAGCGCCAGCGCTTCCAGTGTCGGCAGGTCCTCGGCCCATTCGGCAATCGTCTGCATGCCGAAATTGCTGGCCAGCTTGGCGATGGCCTCGATGATGCTCAGACTCGCCGGATGGCTGGCCGCGTCACGGACGAAGGAACCGTCGATCTTCAGCGCATCGGCGGGCAATTCGCGTAGATAGGAGAATGAGGTGTAGCCGGCGCCGAAATCGTCAAGGGCGACTCGGATGCCCAGCCGCCGCGCCTTTTCGAGGAAGGTGCGCGTGCTGCCGGTGTCGCGCAGCGCGACGCTCTCGGTCACTTCCAGGCAAAGCCGGTCACGGGCGGCAGGCGCCTTGCTGAGCATCTCGAATGCCTCGCGGACAAACACTTCATCGCTCAGCGAAGCGCCGCTCAGGTTCATGCTGACGAAACGCGTCTTGCCCAGTCGTTCCTTGTTGCGCTCCAGCCACGCCAGCGTCGTGGTCAGCACCCAGCGATCGATCAGCGTGATGCGTCCGCTGTTTTCGGCGGCGGAGATGATCTGCCCGGCCGGGACGATACTGCCGTCAGGCTCGCGCATGCGCAGCAGCACCTCGAAATTGAGGGATTCGGTCGGCGCGCGCAGCGAAAGAATCGGCTGCATCTCGATAAACAGCCCCTCGGGCGGGCGATCCACGCCGAAACGCCCGATCAGACCAAGTTCCCGCGTGTAGTCGCGCAGGGCCTGCGAACCGGCTTCGAAGACGTGAACGCCCGATTCTTTCGTCTTCGCCAGACGGCAGGCGCGGTCAGCAGTCGAGATCGCATCCTTGAGGTTGGTCGGCGCCAGCAATTCGACCAGGCCAACCGACACCCCGACGCTGAAGCCCTTGCCACCGGACTCGAAACTCCGGCCGGCAACCGCATCGACTATCGTCTGGCAGACGAGGGTTCCTTGGGCGACAGTGGTGTTCTCCATGACGATCAGGAACTCGTCGCCGCCGACCCGCCCGAGACGATGTCCTGCGATCGACCCGACCACCCGCTCGCAGATCTGCTTCAGGACGTCGTCGCCCACGGTGTGCCCGAACAGGTCGTTGATCAGCTTGAAGCGGTCCATGTCGAGGTAGGCCAGAGCCAGCGGCCGCTGCGGCGAGCTGCGGTCAAGCGCGGCGGCGGCGATCGCCTCGATTCCGCGGCGGTTCAGGACCTTGGTCAGGGCGTCGAATTCGGCAAGATGGCGGAGTTGCTGGGTTGCCTCGTAGCGTTCGCTAATGTCCTGCAGCGAACCCTCGATCCGCCCCTTTGCATCGGCAGCCTTGACCAGGAATCGTTGCGCCGAACCATCGGCGCGCGGCTTGCCGGACACTTCGATTTCGACCGTGCCCGACTTCCTCAGCGCCTGTTGCAGGGTCTGCCAGCATCCGTCGGCGAAGCAGTCGTCCCAGGAAGTACGGTCGCCCGCCAGGCCATGGCCATCCATCATCGCGACCAGCGCGGGATTGGTCTTCAGGAAACGGCCGTCGCCATCGAGCGTGAACAAGCCGACCGGAATCACGTCATAGGTGTGCTGCAGCTCGGCCTGGGCCTCCAGGCGTCCCTGCTGTTCGCGCTTCATGTGCTCGGCGATGGCCACGGCAACCAGCAGGCTGGAAAACACCGCGGAAGTGATGCTATTTACGGCGCCTGCCGCGGTCGTGACGCCCAGCGCGGCCGCCGCTATCTCATAGACGTTGGTCGAGAGGATGATGCCCAGGAGGACGGCATGGGCCGCGGCATACCACATCGCCATCCAGGAATTGGTGAATCTGATGACGCGGTAGAGCAGGAAGCACAACAACGCGACGCCGACAATCGCGGCCACCCAGATGATCTGCAGGAAGGTCTGATAGGGCAGCAGCAGTGCAGCCGCCAGAAGCGGAACCGGCGACCAGTGCGCGTACGCGAGGATCCACGGCGTCCCGACCTGTTTCAGCTCGCGCTTGAACATGCGCATGAAGACGGCGGCGGTCAGCGTGTAGAAGGCCGCGATGGTCACGCTGCGGACGGTTCCCAACCAGTCGGCGGGAATCGCCTGCTCGAGCAGATGGGCATCCCAGCCGGCCGACAGTGCGGCCATCCGCATGTTGGCGAGCAGCCAGGCGGCAAACAGGACGATCAACCCGTCGCGATAGACAAAGGCAACCATCAGCGCAAAGGCCGCCAGTATCCCGACGCTGCCGTCGATCAGACCGCTGTTGCGCTCGAACTTGCGCTGCGCGGCTTCAAGCCCGGCGACATCCCAGCGCTGGACCGTCAGGCGCGCCGGACCGACGGAGTCCACCCGGCACAGGACCTGGCCCTTGGCACCATCGAGGCGGAATCCGCCCAGAGCCTGCCTGAGCTGACCGCTGCTCCGGTCGCGATCGGCGACGCCGAGATGCTCGCGCGTCGCCGCGTTCCAGCACTCGAGGCGCCGTGCGTGACGCGATGGAAAGAAGATGGCCGGAGCGGTCCCCGAAGCCGCAGCACCCGCCTGGAATGCGATCCAATGAGGCACCTCCGACAGCCGCGTTTCCACCTGGCTCGCCCGCGTCATGGATTCCAGGGATCCCGAAACCTGCGATTCCGACAGAATCCGGCTGTCGTCCCGCAACACACTGAATTCTACAGGGTCGACACCGCCAAACTCATAGACCGGCTCCCATGCCACAAGAGCCCATACGGCAAGGACGACGGCAGCAAGGGGAATGACGTAAAGCGCCAGCGAACCTAGCGTGGCATCCCCCAGCCTGCGCAGGCAGGCGATCGCGGGAGATAGTGTCATCATGGCACCGGGAATCGATGAAATCTGGTTTTGCATCTCGTGTCTACCTTTGTCCGGGTGCAGGGGACATCCACTGGTGCCTGAGCCATCCCGCACAACCCGGAAACCCGACAAGCTCGCCTTCGCTCTCCGAAACCGGCTGCCGAACATCACGCTTGGGACGACTCGCAACAGCAATTCCTGCTACAGGCTCAAGGTACCGCGACTACGGCCGCACCCACTGCGGCTTATTTCACACTTGACGCGCGGGTGGCCGCACCCACTGCGGCTTATTTCACACTTGTCGAGAAATCGGGCACCCGGGTTGGGTGGCGAGCCGCGACTGCACTGGCGCACGGCGACGGCGACCGGGTGTCGGCGCCCGTGAACAAGCAGACGATCCGGCGGGCCGGCGATCGGCCGGTCAGGGGCGCAACGATGGGGAGCGGATCGACGATGGCGTTGCGTAGCCAGCAGGCTGGATGCGCCGCCAGCCCTGTGCCGCCCGAGGGGCGACAGCGGCTCCGGGCCGAACCCGTCGTCGCCCGCCGGCACCGATGAGATCAGACCATCCCGCTGCCAGCCCAATGGCGGATGCCCGGACAGCTTATCGTCAGATACCGCGACGGGCGGGAATTGCACCGCCTTGCCGAGACCCCATCAGCGACGGGGTCCCGGCGACAGGATCACATCAGGTATTCGCCACTGCGCAGTTCATACGCCGCACGCGCGGGAACGAATCGCGTGCCGGCCATCTCGGGTAGACGAATGTCCGGGTGCACGGTTTGAACCATGAATTGGTAGAGTGGATGCTGGACTGCCACCCAGTTGCGGTCGGCATTCGGGACGGAAAAGGCCATCACCCGATGCGGCATGTTGCCGACGTGGTGCATCGGCACCAGCGTGCCGCCGGGAAGGACATCCTGGAACAACAGTCCCTCATAGATGCGGTCAAGCGGCTTGCGCGCGGTAATGACCATCCATTCGATGGCAGCTTCCAGACAAAAGAAATAGTAGGCCTTGAACAGCGCCATTCTCACGATTCGACCGACCGCGCTCTGCTCGACGCCCAGACGGGTCGCCTCGGCCAGGCTTGTCCCCGCGAGCCACGACGGCAGGCGGATCGATTTCTCGAGTTTCAGCGGGTTTCCGGAATTGGTCTGAATCCGCATCGTTCCCACGGGCGACCCGTCGAGCTTGGCCTCGGCGAGCAGGACAAGCGAGCCGGCGTCGTAATCCTCCGGCTCCGGCTCCAGCAAGCTGGCGGCGAACTCGGGAACATGGCGGGCATAGGCGCGGTGACGGATATCGGCGGCCTTGCGAAAATCGTCTTCGGTCACCGCCGGGCGGACGACGAAAGGCAGGAATTCTTCGCGCGCTGAGGAGGGGGGCTGGTTGTTGGTGTCCATGTCTTGCCGCTAGATCGATTTGATGACGTCCCACAGCGGGAAGGTGAGAGCATGACACGTAACGGCGCCGATGAATCACTTCTGCCCCGCAAATCGCCCATTCGGCAAGCTTGGTTGTGGTTTTTGCCCAACGAATCCCGCCGGCGGTCGCCCGCTGAGCCGCCAACGAGACGACTACGGCGCGACCCGGAGCGGAATGCGGATGACAAACTCGGTCGTCCGTTCGCCGCTGCGGACCGCCATGGTTCCACGGTGCGCATGGACGATCGAGCGCGTGATGGCGAGACCGAGGCCGCTGCCCTCGTTGTCCTGATTCAGGCGAACGAAGCGATCGAAGATCCTGCCCAGCGCGTCGTGGGGGATCGGCGGCCCCGTGTTGCTCACCGCAATGACCGCCCGCTCCGCCTCGCGCGCGATAGCCACAACGATCCGGCCGCCGGACGGCGTGTGCTGGATGGCGTTGACCAGCAGGTTGCCGATCGCGCGCTCCAGCATCAGTCGATCGCCGTCGATGTCGACGTCGTCGCCGCGCAGTTCGAGACTGACGTTTTCGGCCAGGATCCCGTAATACTCGACCAGGCGCTGGCAAAGGTCGCGCAGCCTGATCGCCTCCTTGCCGGGGAAAATCAGGCCATGCTCGGCCTTGGCGAGAAACAGCATGTCGCCGATGATGCGCGACAGCCGCTCGTATTCTTCGAGGCTCGACGCCAGCAAGTCGCGATATTCATCGACGGCGCGCGGTTTGCCGAGCGCAACCTCGGTCTGCATGCGCAGGGCGTGGATCGGCGTGCGCAGTTCGTGCGCCAGATCGGCCGAAAAATCGCTGAGGCGCCGGAACGCTTCCTCGAGCCGCCCGAGCATGGCGTTGAAGGCGCTCGCCAGTTCGGCGAGTTCGGCCGGCACATCCTGCTCCGGGATGCGCTCGCCCAGCCGCCCAGCGGATATCCGCCCGGCAGTCCGGGCGATGACGCGCACCGGCAGCAGGCCGCGGCGAGCGACCAGCAGGCCGACGGCGGCGGTGAGCAGCGCCGCCGCCAGTACCGCCAGCCAGAAATCGCGGCGCAACTGGTCGAGGAAATCGGTGTGATGACGAATGTCGCGGGCGACGACGACGCGCGCCTCCTCGCCCCACCCGGTATGGAGCGCGCCGGCAACCGCCCGGTATTCACCCCCGGCGAGTTCCAGGCGCAGCGGAATTTCGCCGATGGCGGCGGCAGCCCCGGCCAGCGCCCGCGCCGTGCCGGCATCGGGCCACGCGAAAATTGGCCCTTTTTCGCCGTCGACCGCAACGATCACCCCATGCTCGCCGACCAGCGCATCGCCGAGGCGTGCGGCAAGGGCGGCCGGAGTGGTTTCGTTCATTGCGACGCGCCGGGCCAGCGCCAGTTTGCCCAGCAGTTCGTGGGCGTCGAGTTCGGCCATGTGGGCATCGGCCGAGCGGCTCAGGTAGGCGCCCAGCGCCGCGAACACCAGTGCCGCCAGCAGCGCGAAGGCGAGCGCCAGGCGCAGCGTGATCGAATGCCGCCAGCCCGTCACGGTCAGCGGATTTCCATCACGTAGCCCATGCCGCGCAGGGTGTGGATCAGCTTCGGCGCGAAATCGTCGTCGACCTTGGCGCGCAGGCGGCGGATGGCGACCTCGACGACATTGGTGTCGGAAGCGAAATTCATGTCCCAGACCTGCGAGGCGATGAAGCTGCGCGACAGCACCTCGCCTTGGCGGCGTAGGAAGAGTTCGAGCAGCGCGAATTCCTTGGCGGTCAGGTCGATGCGCCGGCCGGCGCGGGTGGCGCGGCGCTTGCGCACGTCGAGTTCGAGGTCGGCCAGCGCCAGCGTTTCGGCTTCGGGGACGCGCCCGCGGCGCAGCAGGGTGCGCACGCGGGCGAGCAGTTCGGAAAACGCGAAGGGCTTGACCAGGTAATCGTCTGCCCCCAGTTCCAGCCCCTTGACGCGGTCCTCCACCTGGTCGCGGGCGGTCAGGAACAGTACCGGCAGCTCGCGCCCGGCGGCGCGCAGCGCCTTGAGCACCTGCCAGCCGTCGACTCCCGGCAGGTTGACGTCGAGGATCAGCAGGTCATGGTCGCCGCTCAGCCCCTCGTGCATCCCGTCGACCCCGTTGCGCACCAGGTCGGCGGTGAATCCGGCCTCGGCAAGTCCCTGCCTGAGGTAGTCGCCGGTCTTCGCTTCGTCTTCGACGATGAGGATTTTCATGGCCACATTTTGCCCGAGCAGCGCCTCGCCTGTCCGCAGATTACAAACTTGTAATCGTGGCGTCAGCGACATGTCGACCGGAGTCAGCCAGAATCGACGCATCTTCCCCGGATGAACAACGCCATGCGCCTGCTCCTCTCCCTCCTCCTTGCATTGAGCCTGCCCGCCTTCGCCCAGCACGACCATGGCGCGCCGAAGGCAGCCAGCGCCGCGACCGGGCCGCTCGCCGACGGCGTCGTCAGGAAGATCGACAAGGCCGCCGGCGAGGTCGTGATCCAGCACGGCCAGCTCGACAGCATCGGCATGCCGCCGATGACCATGGCCTTCGGCGTTGCCGACAAGTCATGGCTGACCCGACTCAATCCCGGCGACAGGATCCGCTTCGCGGCCGAGATGAAGGGCGGCAACGCCATCGTCAGCCGCTACGAAATGGCGAAATGAAATCCGCACTCGCGGCGGCGCTGCTGATCCTCGCGCTGGGCGGGACGGCGAAGGCCGAACCGCTGCCCGGCGCCAGCGTCGAATCGCTGCTGGCCATCGCCCGCGAGGGCAGCCTCGATGTGCGCGCGGTCCGACTGGAAGCCGAGGCAGCGCGTGAGCGCATCGGCCCGGCCGGGGCGCTGCCCGACCCCTTCCTGCGCGTCGAACTGGAAAACATCACGCGCAACGGCACCCAAGGCGCGACGCTGTCGCCTTCACAGGTCGGCGACACCAAGTACCTGCTGGCGCAGCCGTTGCCGTTCTGGGGCAAGCGCGACCTCAAGCGCGAGGTCGCAGCCGCTGACGCCGAGCAGGCCGGGGGCCGTGCCGCCGACGCCTGGTCCGAGCTGGCAGGCCGCATCAAGAGCCTTTACGCACAATACTGGCTGACCAGCAAGAGCCTGCGCCTGACCCGCGAGAACATCGAGCTGTCCCGCCGCCTGGAGCAGATCGCCCAGGCGCGCTATGCCGGCGGCCTGGCGGCGCAGCAGGACGCGATCCGCGCCCAGGTCGAACGCAGCGCCATGGATGGCGAACTGGTCGGCATGGAAAGCGAACAGCATCACCTGATGGCATTTCTCAATGCCATTCTGGCGCGCCCCGCCAACGCCCCGCTGGCCGAGCCGGAAATGTTGCGCCCGCTGCCGGCCCGGATCGATCCCGCCGCGTTGAACGAACGCCTGCAGGCGAACAATCCGCAACTGGCCATGGAAACCGCCCGCGTCGCCGGCGCCGAGAAAAGCCGCGACCTGGCCTACCGCAACCGTTTCCCGGATTTCATCGTCGGCGTGCAGCCAACGCAGGTGGGGGACCGCCTCGATGCCTGGACCCTGATGCTCGAACTCAACATACCGCTGCAGCAGGGCACCCGGCGCAGCCAGGAGCGCGAGTCCGAACGCATGCTGGAAGCTGCGACCGCGCGCCGGGAGGCGCTCGGGCACCGGCTGAACGGCGACCTGAGCGCCGCCTTGTCCAACCTGGAGGCGGCGCGGACGACCGAGCAGATCACCCGTACCCGCCAGTTGCCGCAGGCGGAACTGACTTTCAAGTCGGCGCTGGCCGGCTACGAAACCGGCAAGGTCGATTTCGCGACGCTGCTCGACGCCCAGCGCCAGATCCGCAATGCCCGCCTGGCGCTGCTGCGCGCCCAGGCCGGCCAGCAGTTGCGGCTGGCCGAGATCGAACGCCTGCTCGGAGAAGACCTGTGAAAACCGGCGTGACCCTGATTTTGGTGGTTGTTGCCCTCGCGGCAGGCGGCGTTGCCGGTTACCGCTTCGCCCGGCCGCAAGGCGACGCCGCGCCGCACACCGTTGCGGTCGACGGGCAAAAAGCGGCCAAAAAGCTGCTCTACTACCGCAACCCGATGGGCCTGCCCGACACCTCGCCGGTGCCGAAGAAGGACCCGATGGGCATGGATTACCTGCCGGTCTACGAAGGCGAGGATGAAACCGGGAGCGGCCTCAAGATCAGCCCGGAAAAGGTCCAGAAACTTGGCGTCAGAGCCGAGCCGGCAACGCTGCGGATGCTCGACCGCAGCGTGCGCGCCAGTGGCCGCATCGAGATCGACGAGAGCCGTACCTATACGGTGACCGCCAAGTTCGAGGGCTACATCGAGCGCCTGCACGTGAATACCAGCGGCCAGCCGGTCGGCCGCGGGCAGCCGCTGTTCGAGGTGTACAGCCCGGAGCTGGTTTCGGCGCAACGCGAATACGCGCTGGCGGCGCAGGGCGTCGGCAAGCTGAACGAGGCCGGCGACGAGGCGCAGGGCGCGATGCGGCAACTCGCCGACTCCAGCCTGCAACGCTTGAAGAACTGGGACATTTCCGACGAACAGGTGAAGGCGCTGGCCAGGTCCGGCGAGGCCAGGCGCACGCTGACCTTCCGCTCGCCGGTGGCCGGCGTCGTCACCGAGAAGAAGGCCGTGCAAGGCATGCGCTTCATGCCCGGCGAAACCTTGTTCCAGATTGCCGATACGTCGTCGGTCTGGGTGCAGGCCGATGTGTTCGAGCAGGACATCGCTGCGGTCAACGTCGGCCAGAAGGCAAAAATCAGGATCAACGCCTATCCCGGCGAGGTGTTCGAGGGGCGCATCGCCTACGTCTATCCGACGCTGAAGGCGGAGACGCGGACGGTGCCGGTGCGCATCGAACTGGCCAATCCGAAGGGCAGGCTCAAGCCGGCGATGTTCGCCGACGTCGACATCCCGGTGGCCGGAGCAAAGCCTGTGGTGGCAGTGCCCAATTCGGCGGTCATCGACAGCGGCAGCCGGCAGGTCGTCATCGTGCAGTTGGGCGAAGGCCGTTTCGAACCGCGCCCGGTCAAGCTCGGTGCGCGCGGCGGCGACTTCGTGCAGGTGCTGGACGGCGTGCGCGAAGGCGAACGGGTCGTCACCGCCGCCAACTTCCTGATCGATGCCGAAAGCAATCTGAAGGCGGCGCTGGGCGGCCTGCAGAAAAGCGAATCGGCAAAGCCCGTTGCCGTCGGCCACAAGGCGGAGGGGACGCTGAACGCCATCGATGTGGCGGGCGGGACGGTGACCGTCAGCCACGGGCCGGTGGCGAGCCTGAACTGGCCGGCGATGAAAATGGATTTCGTGCTCGCCAATCCGGCGCAGGTCGACGGCTTCAAACCGGGAGCGGCAGTCGTCATCGAGTTCGTCGAGCGCCAACCCGGCGAATGGATGATCACCTCGCTGAAACCGCAAGCGGAGCACCGGCACTGATCCCATGCTCAATGCCCTGATCGACTGGTCGGCCCGCAACCGCTTTCTGGTCCTGCTCGCCACGCTGTTCATCGTCATCGCCGGCCTCTGGTCGCTGGCCAAGACCCCGCTCGACGCCATTCCCGACCTCTCCGACGTGCAGGTCATCCTGTACACCGAATTCCCCGGCCAGGCGCCGCAGGTGGTCGAGGATCAGGTCACCTATCCGCTGTCCACGGCCTTGCTGTCAGTGCCGAAATCCAAGGTCGTGCGCGGCTTTTCCTTCTTCGGCGCCTCCTTCGTCTATGTGATTTTCGAGGACGGCACCGACATCTACTGGGCGCGCTCGCGGGTGCTGGAGTACGTCAATTCCGTCTCCGGCAAGCTGCCCAAGGGTGTGACGCCAACCTTGGGGCCGGACGCCACCGGCGTCGGCTGGGTTTACCAGTACGCGTTGCTGGCCAAGGACCGGACACTGGCCGAACTGCGCACGCTACAGGACTGGTATTTGCGCTACCAGCTGGCCAAGGCGCCGGGCGTCGCCGAAGTCGCCAGCATCGGCGGCTTCGTACAGCAATATCAGGTCACGGTCGATCCGGCCAAGCTCAAGGCGTATGGCATCCCGCTGATGCGCGTCGCCGAGGTGATCCGCAATTCCAACCGCGATGTCGGCGGGCGCACGTTGGAGATGGCAGAGACCGAATACATGGTGCGCGGCCGGGGCTATCTGCGCAGCCGGGAGGACATTGCGAATCTGGTGCTCAAGGCGCAGAACGGAACGCCGGTGCGCGTCGCCGACATCGGCCGCGTCGAACTGGTCGCCGACGAGCGGCGCGGCATTACCGAGTTGAATGGCGAGGGCGAGGTGGTTTCCGGCATCGCCATGGCGCGTTACGGGCAGAACGCGCTGGAAGTGATCGACAACCTCAAGGCCAAGGTCGAAGAAATCGGCGCCGGGCTGCCGGCTGGCGTCAGCATCGCCACCGTCTATGACCGTTCGGAACTGATCCAGCGCGCCATCGCCACCCTGAAGCGCACGCTGGCCGAGGAGAGCCTGATCGTTGCGCTGGTCTGCATCGTCTTCCTGCTGCATCTGCGCTCGGCGCTGGTCGCCATCCTGATGCTGCCGGTCGCCATCCTCGCCGCCTTCATCGGCATGCGGGCGCTCGGCATCAACGCCAACATCATGAGCCTGGGCGGCATCGCCATCGCGGTGGGCGCCATGATCGACGCCGCCATCGTCATGATCGAGAACGCCCACAAGCATCTCGAACGCCTGCAACCTGGTGATTCCCGCAGCGAAGCCATCATCGCCGCCTGCAAGGAAGTCGGCCCGGCGCTGTTCTTCAGCCTGCTCATCATCACCGTCTCGTTCCTGCCGGTGTTCACGCTCGAAGCGCAGGAAGGCCGCCTGTTCGCGCCGCTGGCGTGGACCAAGACGCTGTCGATGGCCGCTGCAGCCCTGCTCTCGGTGACGCTGGTGCCGGCGCTGATGCTGCTCTTCATTCGCGGCCAGATCCGGCCGGAAGCCGAAAACCCGGTCAATCGCTTCCTGATCCGCATCTACCGCCCGATCATCGCCGGTGTCATGAACTGGAAGAAGGCGACCATCGCCGCCGCTGCCGTCGTGCTGGCGGTCAGCGTCGTGCCGGCCAGCCGCCTGGGCAGCGAATTCATGCCGACGCTCAACGAAGGCACGCTGTTCTACATGCCGACCACCCTGCCCGGCCTGTCGGTGACCAAGGCCGCCGAACTGCTGCAAACGCAGAACAAGATCATCAAGAGCTTCCCGGAAGTCGCTTCGGTCTACGGCAAGGCGGGCCGGGCGCAGACGGCGACCGATCCGGCACCGCTGGAGATGTTCGAGACCATCATCAACCTCAAGCCGGAAAGCGAATGGCGGCCGGGCCTGACCACCGACAAGCTGATCGCCGAACTCGACAAGGCGCTGCAATTCCCCGGCGTCGCCAATTCGTGGACGATGCCGATCAAGGCGCGTACCGACATGCTGTCCACCGGCATCCGCACGCCCATCGGCATCAAGATTTTCGGCAGCGATCTGGTCGAGATGGAACGTCTGGCCAGGGAAATCGAAACGGTGGTCAAGGCCGTTCCCGGCACCAGCAGCGCCTTCGCCGAACGCCTCACCGGCGGTTTCTATCTCGACATCGTGCCCGACCGCCGGGCGCTGGCCCGCTACGGGCTGTCGGTCGGCGAGCTGATGGATGTCGTCGCCGCCGCGCTCGGCGGCGAAATGGTGACCACCACCGTCGAAGGCCGCGAGCGCTTCGGCGTCACCGTGCGCTACCCGCGCGACCTGCGCAGCGACCCGCAAGCCATCGCCCGCGACGTATTGGTGCCGGTGCCCGCCGAGATGGGCGGCGCGGCGAGCATGGTGCCGCTCGGCCAGTTGGCGGAAGTCAAGATCGCCACCGGCGCCCCGGCCATCCGCACCGAAAACGCGCTGCTCTCGGCCTACATCTACGTCGACATCCGCGACCGCGACATCGGTTCCTACGTCGCCGAGGCGCGCCAGGCGGTCAGCGACAAGGTCAAATTCAGCCCCGGTACTTACGTGACGTGGAGCGGCCAGTTCGAGTACATGGAACGCGCCATCGCCAAGCTAAAAGTCGTCGTGCCGGTCACGCTGCTGATCATCTTCGTGCTGCTCTACCTCAACTTCCGGCGCCTCACCGAAACGCTGATCGTCATGCTCTCGGTGCCTTTCGCGCTGGTCGGCGGCATCTGGCTGATGTGGGCGCTCGGCTACAACCTGTCGGTCGCCGCCGCCATCGGCTTCATCGCGCTGGCCGGCGTCGCCGCCGAAACCGGCGTCGTCATGCTGATCTACCTCGACCACGCCTGGACAGCCGTGCAGGCAAAATGTGCCTCCGAGGGCCGTCGACCGCAACCAGGCGATCTCTACGCCGCGATCATGGAAGGCGCCGTCGAGCGCGTGCGCCCGAAGATGATGACCGTCACCGCCATCATGGCCGGCCTGCTGCCGATCCTCTGGGGCACCGGCACCGGCGCCGAAGTCATGAGCCGCATCGCCGCGCCGATGGTCGGCGGGATGATGTCATCGACCGTGCTGACGCTGGCGGTGATCCCGGCGATCTACGGCCTGATCAAGCAGTGGCGCCTCGAATCCGGCACCGCTCAGTGATAGACGATCTCGACGTTCTCCGCCTGCAGCCAGCCGTTCAGGGCGTCGAGCAGCGTGTCGTCGAGGCGCACGCGCACCGCGTCGCCGAGCACGATTTCGCACTGGGCCGTAGCGTTGCGGTAGTTGACCCGCACCTGCGCCTGACCGGGTGCAAACGGCGTCAGCAGCGACTTCAGCTTGTGCGCGTCCGAGCCGCCGTTCAGCCGCAGCAACAGATGCCTGGCAAAGCGGGCGCGCACCTCGCCGATGGTCATCAGCTTTTCGGCGGTGACACGATTGCCGCCGGAAAATTCGTCGTAGCTGACCTTGCCTTCGACGATCAGCACCTCGTCGGTGACGATCTTGGCGCGCTCCGCCTCGAACAGTTCGCTGAATACCGAAACCTCGACCGTCGCCGTTCCGTCGTCGATCTGGACCAGGAGCATCTTTCCCCGGCGCGTCATCTGCGTGCGCACGCCGACGACGATGCCGGCGAGCAGGGTCGACTCCCTGGACGGTTCCAGTTGCTTGAGCGAACCCCGCACAAAGTGCGACAACTCGTGCTTGCGGGTGTTGTACGGATGCCCGGAGAAGAAGAAGCCAAGTGCGGTCTTCTCCTGCATCAACTGCTCCCTTTCGCCCCACGGCGGCACCGGGATGTATTGCGGAGCGTGTTCGTCGGCGGCCGGGCCGAGGTCGAACAGACTGGTCTGCATCGAGTTGCGCTCGGCCTGCTCGGCGAAATCCATCGCCACGCCGACCGACGCGAGCAGCCGGTGACGGTGGCCATCGATGCAGCCGAAGGCGCCGGCCTTGATCAGCGCCTCGATCGTGCGCCGGTTGACCAGGCGCTTGTCGCAACGCCGGCAGAAGTCGAACAAATCCCGGAACGGCCCGCCGGCCTCGCGCGCCTTGAGGATGACGTTGACCGCCTGCTCGCCGGTGCCCTTGACCGCGCCCAGGCCGTAGCGGATCGTACTGCGGTCGACCGGCTCGAAACGGTAATTCGAGGCGTTGACGTCCGGCCCGAGCACCTTGACCTTGTTGGCGACGGTGTCCTCGTAGAAGATCTTCACCGTATCGGTGTTGTCCATGTCCGACGACAGCGTCGCCGCCATGAAGGCCGCGCAGTGGTGTGCCTTGAGCCAGGCGGTGTGATAGGTGACGACGGCGTAGGCAGCGGTGTGCGACTTGTTGAAGCCGTACTCGGCGAACTTGGTCATCAGGTCGAAGAGTTGCTCGGCGAGCGCCGGGTCGTAGCCCTTTTCCTTGGCGCCGGCGGCAATGGTCTCGCGGTGCTTGGCCATTTCCTCGGGCTTCTTCTTGCCCATCGCCCGGCGCAGCATGTCGGCGCCACCGAGCGTGTAGCCGCCGATGATCTGCGAGATCTGCATCACCTGTTCCTGGTACACGATGACGCCGTAGGTCGGCGACAGGCAGGCGGTCAGGTCGGGGTGGAAATAGTCGATCTTCTGCTGCCCCTTCTTGCGCAGGATGAAGTCGTCGACCATCCCCGAGCCGAGCGGGCCGGGACGATAGAGTGCGAGCACGGCGATGATGTCTTCAAAACGGTCGGGCGCCAGCTTCTTGAGCAGCTTCTTCATGCCGTCGGATTCGACCTGGAAGATCGCCGTCGTGTTGGCGTCCTTGAGAATCTGGTAGGCGGCTGGATCGTCGAAGCCAAGCGCCATCAGGTCGAGCCTTTCGCCGCTTAGGCGCTGCACGTAGTCGAGCGCCAGTTCGATGATCGTCAGGTTGCGCAGGCCGAGGAAGTCGAACTTGACGAGGCCGGCCTTCTCGACGTCGTCCTTGTCGAACTGCGAGACGGGCGAGGCGTCTGAACCCGTGGCCTGATAGATCGGGCAGAAGTCGGTGATCCTGCCCGGCGCGATCAGGACGCCGCCGGCGTGCATGCCGACGTTGCGCGTCAGGTCCTCGAGGCGGGCGGCGAGGTCGAACAGTTCGCGGATCGATTCGCCGTCGCGCTCGTCGGCCATCATTTCCTTGAGCGCCGGCTCCTGCTTGAGCGCCTCTGCCAGCGAAACCGGCTTGTTCTGAACGACCGGAATCAGCTTCGAGATGCGGTCGCACAGCGAGTAAGGGAGGCCGAAGACACGGCCGACGTCACGGATCACCGCCTTCGACGACATGGTGCCGAAGGTGACGATCTGCGACACCGCCTGCGAACCATAGCGCTGACGAACGTACTCGATGACGCGCCAGCGGTTGTCCTGGCAGAAGTCGATGTCGAAGTCCGGCATCGACACCCGCTCGGGGTTGAGGAAGCGCTCGAACAGCAGGGCATAGGCCAGCGGGTCGAGGTCGGTGATGCGCAGGCTGTAGGCCACCAGCGAGCCGGCGCCCGAGCCCCTTCCCGGCCCCACCGGCACGCCATTGTTCTTGGCCCAGTTGATGAAGTCGGCGACGATCAGGAAGTAGCCCGGGTAGCCCATCTGGATGATGGTCCTGCATTCGAAGACGAGGCGCTCGTCGTATTCCGGCCGCCGTTCGGCGCGCACCGCCGGGTCCGGGTAGAGTTCGGCCAGGCGCTTCTCGAGCCCGGCCTTGGCTTCGGCGACGAGGAAATCCGCGAGCGACATGCCGTCCGGGGTCGGGAAGTCGGGCAGGAAGTTCTCGCCCAGCGTCAGTTCGATGTTGCAGCGTCGGGCTATCTCCAGCGTGTTTTCCAGCGCTTCGGGCAAGTCGGCGAACAGTTCGGCCATTTCGGCCTGCGACTTGAAATACTGCTCCGCGGTGTAGATCCGGGGCCGCCGGCTGTCGCCCAGTACGTAGCCCTCGGCGATGCACACCCGCGCCTCGTGCGCGCGGAAGTCGTCGCGGTTCATGAACTGGACCGGATGTGTCGCCACCAGCGGCAGGCCGAGTTCGCCGGCCAGGTCGGCGGTCTGCTGGACGATGGCCTCCTGCTGCGGTTGACCGTAACGCTGCACCTCGAGATAGAAGGCGCCGGGGAAGATCGCCTCCCAGGCCCGCGCACGCTTCTCGGCCAGATCGAAATTGCCGTTGACCAAGGCCTCGCCGACATCGCCGAGATGCGCGCCGGAAAGCGCGAGCAGGCCGTCGCTGCCGATTTCCATGAACCACTCGCGGCGAATTTCCGCGCGGTCGCGCCGGCCTTCGACGAGGTAGGCACGGGTCAGCAGTTCGCACAACTGGCGATAACCTTCGCGGTTGCGCACCAGCAGCAGCAAGCGGCCGGGGTCCTCGGGCGCCTCGGGGTTGGCGATCCAGACATCCGCCCCGGCGATCGGCTTGACCCCCCTGCCGCGCGCGCCGCCGTAGAACTTGACGAGGCCAAACAGATTGCCGAGGTCGGTCAGGGCCAGCGCCGGCATGCCGTCGCCAGCAGCGCGCTTGACGGCGTCGCCGACGCGGACGATGCCGTCAGTGATGGAATATTCGGAATGGAGGCGGAGGTGCACGTAGCGCGGGGGAGCCATGGGCCGTATTTTAGCGCGCCGCCAGCGGCCCGCCGAATTATCCGCAAGGTGCCGCGGGTGTCGCGGTCGACGCCGGAAAACACCCGAATCCCGCACCCCCGACACGGGCTGCAAGGATTTCCGATACCCGTTTGAATTCCTCCCGTCCGGCCGCTACAATCGCCGCAGCATCCTGGCCGGCGCGGGCCAAGGTGGCCAAGCCGAGAGACCGGCAGCGCATCAATATCGAGAGAAGGTCGCACACTTTACGCTGTAACCAAGGAAGCCCGAACGATTGCCTCTGTCGCGGTGAACGCTGGAGAAACCATGAAATTCAGAACCCTGATTACGATCGTCGCCGGCTTTGCCGTGCTCGCCGCCGCCGCCCCCGCCTGCGCCGAGTCCGAAATCCGCCAAGAGCAGGTGCAGTTCCAGAAGGGCGCGAGCGGCGCCACGGTCAAGGGCAGCATCAAGGGCCGCCAGGTCATCGATTACCGCGTGCGCGCTGCCGCCGGCCAGAACATGGACGTCACCCTGAAGGCCAGCAAGGCATCGGCTTACTTCAACGTCCTGGCGACAGACGATACCCCGCTCTTCGTCGGCTCGGTCTCGGGCAACCAGTTCTCCGGCCTGTTGCCGAAGGACGGCGAATACACGATCCGTGTCTACCTGACGGGCAATGCCGCCAGCAGCAACCAGTCGGCTGACTTTGCCCTCGACATCGACATCACCAGCAGACCGGCGTCCGCCGCCAGGGGGTCGACGCCGCCGGCCAAATACGACGCCTCCGGCAAGATCAAATGCTCGGAGGACAAGGAGACGCTCGATCGCCAGTGCGACTTCCGCGTCGTGCGCCACTTCGCCACCCGCAGCGCCCAGATATGGATCGCCTACGGCCCGGAAGGGCGAACCCGCGTGCTGCACTATGTCGACAAGAAATTCACCACCGACGACGGGGCAAGGATTTCCGCCCAGCGCCAGAACGACAACTGGCGGGTCGGCATCGGCGGCAGGGAGTTCTACCTGATCCCGGATGCGCTGATCCACGGCGGCTGATCGCCCGCTGCCTGCCGTGGCCGACCGGTTCTTGCGCAGCAGCACGTCTCGCCTTCAGCCTTCCCGTACAGATCCGAGGATTTCAGGCGGCTGGCGTAACAGGAGGGTCCGCACGGCAAGCCTTGACGCGAAGCGCAATGCGGTTACGCTTGCAGTTTCGGAACATCAGATGGAGAGACGCCATGACCTTTGAAGACCCGCTCGTCCTGCGCAGCGACCGCGCCGACGGCCTGACCACGCTGACCCTGAACCGGCCCGGCCAGTTCAATTCGCTGTCGCAGGACATGTTGACCGCGATCAAGGCCGAACTCGACGCCATTGCCGCCAGTGAAGCCGTGCGCGTCGTCGTCATTGCCGGCGCCGGCAAGGCCTTCTGCGCCGGGCACGACCTCAAGGAGATGCGCGCCAACCACGACAAGGGCTTCATGCAGGCGCTGTTCCGGCAGTGCGGCGACCTGATGCTGACCCTCACGCGCATGCCGCAGCCGGTGATCGCCCGCGTGCACGGCATCGCCACCGCCGCCGGCTGCCAGCTGGTGTCGATGTGCGACCTGGCGGTCGCCGCCGATGTCGCGAAGTTCGCCGTTTCCGGCATCAACGTCGGCTTGTTCTGCTCGACGCCGGCGGTCGGCCTCGCGCGCAACCTCGGGCGCAAGGCGGCGCTCGAGATGCTGCTGACCGGCGACTTCATCGACGCCATGGAAGCCAAAAGCAAGGGTCTGGTCAATCGTGTCGTCCCGGCCGATGCCCTAGATGCCGAGATCGAGCGCCTCGTGCAATCCATTCTCGCCAAGAGCGCCGTCGCCGTGCGCATCGGCAAGGGCATGTTCTACAAGCAACTGGAGATGGGCCTGAGCGACGCCTACGACTACGCCAGCGAGGTGATGGCCTGCAACATGATGAGCGACGACGCCGGCGAAGGCATCGACGCCTTCATGCAGAAGCGCGCGCCGCAGTACAAGGGGCGCTGAAGGCCGGTCAGCGCTGCGTGTAGCCGGTCAACTCGTAGCGCTCGTGTTTGACCAGCTTGCCATTCGCGAATCGCTGCTTGGTTTCATGGTCCAGATAGCGTCTGATTTCCGGGGAATACCAGAACAGGTTATAGACGTTGACCCCGATTTTTTCGCCCTGGCTCCAGCCAACTCCCTCGACCCGGAAGGCATCGAAGGTCCCGGCTGGCAGCGTGATGGTTTCCTTGGCGACGACGCGGTAGTCGATCTCCGAATCGTAGGTCGAACCATTGGCCCTGGTTAACCGGTGGCGTGCGGTCCACCGCTTGCCGAGGCTATATTCGGCGATGTGGTGCTGGGCATCGGTATAGCGGGTTCCATCGCCCAGTTTGACGGGATTGCCGATCAGGTCGGTGATGAGAATCCCGTTGTTGAAGATCACTTGCGTATCGGTAATTTCGCTTACAACCAGCGTATACCGGCGAATCTCCTGGTTCGTCTCCAGGTTCACCTGGCGGTAGCTGAAGCGATCGCCCAACTTGAGTTGCGTATCCGCCCGTGCGGTTCCCTTCGAATAGGGATTCTGCGCACTCGACGCGAACTGAACCTTGCGCTCGCCGCGCTGCGCCAGCACCTGATCGAGCCGCAACTGGGCGATCTCCGAGAAAAGGCCGCTCGGGTAGCGGCGCAGGTAGTCTTCAAAGGGCGCCGGATCGCTCGCTGTCTTGATGCGTTCCCAGATCGCCAGCTCTTCCTCGTAGCGCCTGGTGGCTTCCGCCTCCGAAAATTTCTTGATCTCCTTGGGCGGGAGGAAATAGAAATCCTCCTCGAGCGACGTGCTTTCCCAGGGAACCTGCTGCCCGACGGAACCCCGCCTTACGCCGAGGCGCACGCGCTTGAAGACATCCTCGATCTTCGCGTCAGGCGCCTTGATCTCGCGCAGCAGGTTTTCGGTGTACAGACCGTTGGCACCCGTGCCGTCGCTGGCGGTGTTACCCGGCGACGTCGCATAGGCCAGCAGCGAACCGGGCGGCGCATCGAACTGGCTCAAGCCTTTCTGCTCTGGCGGCAGGGCCTTGCCGAACGGGTTGTCACGACAGGCGTCGAGGATGATCACGTTCATCGGGTTCTTCGCGCGCGCCAGCCCCTGCAGCAAGGTGTTGAGATCGACCCCCCGGGCCGGGATGTCGTCGAGAACGCGAATCTCGGCGTCGACCGGCAACAGGTAGTTGTGCCAGGCGAGCTGGGTGCCGTGTCCGGCGAAGTAGAACAGGCCAACCGCATTGCGCGCCGCCAGCATTCTCGAGAATGCCTCGATCGCCTTGAGCATCGCGTCGCGACTCGCATCCAGCTGGACGCTGACCTCGAACCCCGCCGCCTTGAGTTCGCCGGCAATCGCCCTGGCGTCGTTTGCGGGATTGGCCAGCGGCGCATCTGCGTAGCTGCCGTTGCCGATGACCAGAGCGTAGCGCGGGAGCTTGGAGAGGGGCACGCCCGCATCGGCCAGCAGGTCCCCGGGCGCGAGCGTCAGCGCGCCCGCGGCAAGCGTTCCCTGCAGGATACGCCGGCGCAGCGGGCTATGCTCCGGGGGGAACGGAAATCGGACAGCGCTCACTGCATTGATCCTCGCTCTGTTCTGCGTGGTCCAGCGGTTGCGCGGACCAGAAAGCTCGATGACGCCCGGACGAGTATGCGCGGTCACGCAAGGCGATGTCAAACTTCCACCGCCCGTCCTCGGGCGACCTCCCGCTACTTGCCGATGACGCCCTGCAGGCCCGCGTAAACGGCAGCCAGCGTGGTGCCGGCCGCCGTGAGCGTCCCGCCCAGATCGTTGAACTTCTTGACCACTGCTTGAAACTGCTCGGTCTTCTCGGCCCCGTTGCTGACCAGGCGAGCGAGCGCCACCGACAGCCCCGCCGTCCGCTGCGCCCGAGTCCTCTGCCTAGACATGCCGCCGATGATCAAGCCGGTCACAAAGCTCAGGCCGATGCTTGCCGCGTACTCGATGAATTCGCGCCATTCGCGCAGCCCCGAAGGCAGGACCGGCGTGCCATCGACCAATGCCGTCAGCGCGCTCATGCCAAACACCGCCAGCCCGGCCAGACCGATCGTCATCAACGCCAGCAGCCAGCGTGGATGCCGCTGATGCGAGACGAGGAGCACGCTGAACGGCAGCGGAATGAGCAGCGACACCACCCGCAGGTAGATCGTATTCAGGTCATAGACGATGACGATCAGGCCATGTGCGAGCAGCAACAGGGCCAGCGGTGCCAGCCAGTTGCTCAGCCATTGCGCAACACCGGGAAAGACCTCGGGCTCATCCTCGAGGCCCGACACGTCCATTCCGATGTCGGCGCGGTCAGGCGCCCTCCGCAACTCTGTCACTACCGCATCCTGGCCGGCCACCTGCCTTTCAAGCGCTTCGATGCGCGCCAGCAAGGGCTTGAACAGGTAAAGGTCGCGGCGACAGACAGGGCAGACGACTGCCTCGTCGTTGATGTCGCTGACGCAGTAGGGGCAATGCACGGCTTACCTGGTCACATTCAGGTTGAGCATCGCATTCGCCACCCGGCCATCGCTGTCTTGAACGCTGACCCGGATCTGATGCTCACCCGGTGGCACCTCCGCCGCCTTGAGATCGATGCCCTTTTCCGACAATCCGGCCTTGACGCGCTCGGTCAGATCCACACTGGGGCTGCGCAGGTAGGTCAAACGGACCGTGGACAGGTCGATTTTCGCCCCACCGTGCGGCTCGAAGGCAATCTGCAGGCGGAACGGCGAGACCAGCGACGGGCTGCCCGCATCCGGAGAGAGAATCCGGATTCCCGGACCGCGGGTAATCGACCGGGTCGCAGCGACCGTCACCGGGGCTGGCGGCAAGCGCGCTTCGGACTCCTTGATCAGGGTTTCGGCCACCGCACTCGTGGTCAGCAGCATTCCGGCAAGAATCAGATTGAAAGTCTTCAACATGCGCCTCCTCCATCGCCAACAATCCAGCGGGCAGCCTCAAGTATAAAGCGTATCGCAGCACTCCCCGACCGCATATACTCGGTGAAACGGTGTGCCAGCGAGGACGGACAATGCGTGTTTCAGATGAATCGTCGAGAGACCTGTCTCAGGAAAGGCGCCGGACCCTGGCCCGGCTCGCTGCGCTCTCGGTGGCACCGCTTTTCCCGAAGCATGTTCTGGCCAGCGCCATTCATGCCTTGCCGCGCGCCGCGCTGATAGTCGGCAACAGCGGCTACCCGGACTTGCCACTCAGGAATCCGGCCAACGATGCGAACGCCATTGCCGCCGAACTGAAGCGCCTCGGCTTCTCGGTCGAGCTGCAGATCGACGCCAAGCGAAAAGCGATGGAAGAGTCCATTCGAAGCCACAGCGCCAATCTGGCCAAGACCCATGCGGTTGGACTCTTCTATTTCGCCGGCCACGGATTGCAACTCGATTGGCGGAATTTCCTCGTACCGGTGGACGCCCGACTGGACCGCGCCGATGACGTGCCACGCCAGACCGTCGATCTCGGCAACGTTCTGAACAGCCTGGGCAAGGCAGGCAATCCGATGAATATCGTCGTGCTTGACGCCTGTCGCGACAATCCGTTCGGCTCGGAACACAAGACTGGGAAAGGATTGAGCCAGATGGACGCGCCGATCGGCACCCTTCTCGCCTACGCCACCGCACCCGGCAACGTTGCCTCCGACGGCACGGGCAGGAACGGGCTATATACGGAAAGCCTGCTCCGCGAAATGGTCGCCCCGGAAGCCAGGATCGAGGACGTTTTCAAGCGTGTCCGCCTGGCGGTGCGGCGAAGTTCGCAGGGGCAGCAGATTCCCTGGGAAAGCACCTCGCTGGAGGAAGATTTTTATTTCATCCCGCCAGCCGAGATGCGCAAGCGTTCGCAGGAGGAACTCGACCAGCTTTTCGCGGAAGAACTCGCGCTGTGGGACAAGGCGCAGAGGGCGAGCGAGCCGGGACCGCTGGTCGCCTATCTGAAAGCCTATCCCAGCGGCAAATTCTCGGAGCTAGCGCAAGTCAGGCTCGACGGTCTACTGGCCAGGCAGGGCGAGAAACGGATCAGCATCGCCAGCGACAAAAGGAATCCATTCACCAAGGGCAGCGCCGTGGCCGGGCAGTTCCGAATTGGCGACAGGTATGGGTACCGCGTCGTCGATCTGCTGACCAGGATTCAGTCCAAGGAATATACTTTAATCGTTACCGGAATTACCGACGGCGAGGTGATCTATAACAAGGGCGCTTCCATCTCCGACCTGCTCGGCAATCCGCTAAAGAACTCTGATGGACGTCGTTATAGCGAGAATCAGTTCTACGCTTCCGAATACAGCATTGGCAAGGCCTGGAACACCCGCTATCGGGTCACCTTCCCCGGCGGCAAGGAAGATGAAGCCGAGGAGAATTTCAGGGTCGTGGCCAGAGAGGAGATCACCGTGCCGGGCGGCACCTTCGATGCCTTTCGCGTCGAATCGACCGGTCACAGAATCCGCGATCCCGTCACCTTGAAACGCACCTACTGGGTCGCCCCGGGAATGATCGCCCGCTTCATCGCCCACGAGGTGACAGCAAAGAATACGCGGGGGCGATTTCTCACCACCGACCGTACCGAACTGGTGTCGTTTGCACCGGGAAAGTGATTCAAGCCGGAGACAACCGGCAACTGCTCACCAGTGGTGGGCCTGGATATCGGCAAACAACTGGAAGTCTTCTACGAACGCGGCTCCGGAAAACGGTCTGCCAGCCAACATCTGCTGCTCGCGAAACTCGCGCAGCATTTCGGCCGGAATATCGCAGTAGCGGACGAATTTGCCATCGCAGCGCAGAAGTCCCTCGCCCTCATCGGCAAGAGACCACACCGGAACGACGACGTCGGCGCAGGCCACGTTGCCAGCGCGCCTGAGTTGTACTTGCAGCACGCGATCGTCTTGCGCCCACTGCCACGAGATTGCCGACTGGTCGTCGATCGCCGCGGTGCAAGTACCACTTCCCAGGGGGGAGGACCGAGTTGCCAGCGGGTGGAAGCCCAGGTTCTGGTTCAAGGAATTATCCATGTCGAACTCCTTCTCCGCATAGGCTAGTCGCCCGCAACCGGAGAGGAAAGCACAAGATCGCCCGAAGTGCGAAATACTTCACGGTGAACCGAAAAAGACCCGCCTCGCCATGGGAATAGGGCGAGAGAGATGGCATCTGAATCCAGATGTCAGCCCGGTCGGGCAATCGCTTTTCGCTTGCGCAGCGCGGCAAGGTAGTATATTTCCGCACTGCGCTTTTGCACCGGGAGTCTAACCCATGAACGTGGCCTCATTTTCCAAGTACCTGCAGTCCGGATTGCCTTTGCTCACCACGCTCAGGGAATATCGCCTCGCATGGCTGAGCAAGGATGTAGTCGCCGGGCTTTCGGCATGCATCGTCTCAATTCCGTCGGTCATCGCTTACGCCGAACTGGTGTACCTGCCAGCGATTACCGGCCTCTACGCGGCATTGGCGGCAGCCATCGGCTACGCCCTGTTCTCCAGTTCACGGCACGTCATTTCCGGGCCGGATGCCGCAATCGGCCTGCTGGCCGGTTCGGCGATCCTGCCACTTTCCGGCGGGGACCCAGCGCGCATCGTCTTGCTGGCAGCCGTCCTCAGCCTGCTCTCGGGCGCCGTGCTGATACTCGCGGCGCGACTGAAACTAGGCGTGATCGCCGACCTGTTGTCGCGCCCGGTGCTGATCGGCTACCTTAACGGCGCGTCGCTGGTCCTGATCGCGACACAACTGGGCAAGATGTTCGGCATCAAGACCGAGGGCGAGGAATTCTTCGAAATCGTCCTCACCGTGATCGAGCAATTGCCCGAGACGCACTTGGCGACTTTCGTCTTCGGCGTCGTCCTGGTTGGCCTGCTCTTCGCACTCGCCCGCTGGCTGCCGCAGATTCCCGGCGCGCTGGCCGTCTGCGCGCTAGCCATCGCCGCCACGTTCGCACTCGACCTCGGCAGCTACGGTGTGGCGCTGGTCGGTGAGGTACCTTCGGGTCTGCCGCACCTGGCGATCCCCGGACTGCGCTGGGCGGACGTTGCGGCGCTGGCGCCGGCAGCGGTGGCGATCGCTTTCCTCGCCTTTTCCGACGGCATCCTGCTGGCCCAGACCTTTGCCGAAAAGAACGGCTACGAGGTCCATCCGAATCGCGAGCTGGTTGCACTCGGCTCGGCCAATATTCTCGCCGGGCTCTGGCAAGGCTTTCCGGTATCCGCCAGCCAGTCACGGACGTCGATCGTCGATTCGGTGGGCGGCAAGTCCCAGGTGGCGCAACTGGTGCTGGCGGCCGGGCTGCTCCTCTTCCTGTTCTTTCTGACCGGCCTGATCGCCCTGCTGCCCAAAGTGGCGCTGGGGGCGATCCTAATCGTTACCGCCATCGGCATGCTGGAGGTGGCGTCATTGTCGGCCCTGTATAGGGTCGACCGCATCGAGTTCGCGATCGGCATGGGCGTCACCCTGGCGATCCTGATAGCCGGGGTCGTGCCGGGGATCATTCTCGGCCTGCTGCTGTCGCTGATATCGGTGCTCGTAGAAATCTCGCGCCCCGACGATGCCGTGCTGCGCCGGCTCAAGAGCGACGGCAAGTTTCACCATTGCGCCGAGGACGACGACGCGGAAAGCGTGCCCGGGCTCCTCATCTATCGCCTCTACGCACCGCTGATCTTCGCCAATGCGCGGCACGTCGTGACGCGCATCCGGACGCTGGTTGACACGGCTGATCCGCCGGTCAAGTGGCTGGTGATCGACGCCCAGGCGATCCACGACATGGACGTCACGGCGGCGCAGCGCTTCGCCGAACTGCATCAGGAATTGACCGATGAAGGGGTCGACGTCAAGATTGCCGATGCGCCGCGGCCGTTCCGCGAGGAACTCGCACGCGTCGGACTCTCCGAGGAAATCGGCAGCCAGGATTTCTTCGTTTCGGTCAAGAAGGCCGTCGAGGCCTTCGAGCAGAAGTATGGGGACGGCGTGCAGCAATCCCTCCCGGACCCAACCCCGGCGCCGTGAATGGCTGGCAAGCGCAAGCAGGAAAAGGGGCTCATTCGAGCCCCTTTTTCGATCGGCACCCGCGCGTCAGATCAATAGACGATCGCCTGAGTCCGGTTCGTGGCATTGCCTTCGAGCTGCGGGGTCTGCGCAAAACCTGATTTCATCAAGGCGCGCATCTTTGCGATGACGTCCTTGCGCGACAACTTGTTCTTCGAATCGCGCATGACCTTGACGAAATAATAGGTGAACGCCCCGTTGTAGCGCCCGTTGAAATAGGCGTCAGCGCTGGTCTGGTTGGCCTTGCAGCCGGTCCACAGGATGTGGTTGGCACCAGCGACAACAGCCTTGCTGACGCTCTTCGCACCCTTCTTCACGGCGCGGACCGGACGTTCCAGGGTGAATCCGCGCATCCTTGCGGTCTTCTTGCCGAATTCCTGGTCGGGCGGCGCAATGTAACGGGCACGCGGCGCATGCAACCCGAACTCGGCGCCGCGCAGGCCACTGCCGCTGTGGCAGGTATCGAGGTAGACCTCGAGCAGGACGCCGGCCGGCAACTGCACGAACAGGTCATGGAACTCGTCGTCGCTGATGATGTGCGCCGGGTCCCAGGCACCGGCCTTTTCCGCGATGTCGTAAGGAACGAAGGCCTCGTCCTTGCCGTCGGGCTCGTCACCGCTGGTGTCGTTCATCTGGGTGCCGTGCGAGGAAAGACTGAACACCAGATAGGTCAGCTTGCCGGCCTTGGCGTCGGCGACCATGGCATTGAGGTGAGACATGATGTTGGCTTTGGTCGCCTGCACATCGGAAATGACCGTCATCTCCGTCGCCTTGAAGCCGAGCAGATCCTTGTACAGGGCGGCCATGTCCCTGGCATCGTTGGCACAGCCATTGAGGGTGAACTGGGAGTAGTTTGCAAACTTGTTGATGCCCACGAAGAGCGCCTTTTTGCCAGCCATGATCTTTCTCCTTCCGATGCCGCGGCCAAGGGAAATTGCGATGGTGACTTGCGGTGCTGCGGCATGCACCGCCGCTGCATTGTCCGGCAAACACCGGCGGCCTGCAACGAGCGACCACCCGGAGTGAGCCGGCAACCGGTTAGCCGCATGCTGGCCGATGGACGCATCCGCGTTGCCCATTGTCGTGTAGACTCTCCACGTGGCCTCGAGGGTTCGCCTGCCCGGTTCGTCGCAGGAACGGGTCGAGGGCGCGGCGCGCGAGGGGCGATGTCCAAACATGTCTTGACCCAAGGATGGTGAACGATGACTGCTTCAGGAAACAGGACGCAAGCCGGCGGCTCGGGCCGGGAACCGGTTCTGGTCGATCTCGCGCTGCAAGGCGGCGGCGCGCATGGCGCCTATACCTGGGGCGTGCTCGACCGGTTGCTCGAAGAATCTTGGCTGAGCTACGACGGGATTTCCGGAACCTCCGCGGGCGCCATGAATGCGGCGGTCATGGCGCACGGCCTGGTCAAGGGCGGCCCCGGGCAAGCCCGGATCGAACTTGAACGTTTCTGGAAGAAAGTCGCTGAGGCGGCGCTGCTCAGCCCTTTCCGGCGCGGCCCTCTCGAAATCCTGACCGGGCAGTGGACGCTCGATTATTGTCCCGCCTTCGTGGCGGCCGACATGGCCGCACGCCTTTTCTCACCCTACACTCTCAACATCGGTGGCGGCAACCCGCTGTACGACATCCTTGTCGACTGCGTCGATTTCACCGCCCTCAACAATGCCGGCCCGAAACTGTTCGTGACTGCCACCAACGTGCACACCGGCCGGGGTCGCGTGTTCCGCAACGCGGAAATGACGCCTGAGGTCCTGCTCGCTTCCGCGTGTCTGCCGACCATGTTCCAGGCGGTGGAAATCGATGGCGAACCTTACTGGGATGGCGGCTTCAGCGGCAACCCGACGATGACGCCGTTGATCCGGGAGTGCAAGTCGCAGGATACGATCCTGATTTCGATCAACCCGATCGAACGGCCGGGAACGCCGCGCACCCCCGTGGAAATCCAGAACCGCCTGAACGAGATTTCGTTCAATTCACCGCTCGTCAAGGAACTGCGCATGGCGGCGCTCCTGCGGCGGGTGGCCGACCCCGGTTCGGGCGAGGGAGCCATGTGGGCGAAGATGCGCATCCATCGCGTCGCTGGCGAGCAGGTCATGCTGGGGCTGGGCTATTCGTCCAAGTTGCTGGCCGAATGGGCATTCTTCTGCATGTTGCGCGAGGAAGGGCGGCGCGCCGCCGAGGTTTTCCTGGAAACCCACGGCAATGACATCGGCGTGCGATCGACGCTCGACATCGACCGTCTGATCGAGGAATCATAGGCAATGGGGCTGCTCGGAATCATCCTTGGTCTGGCCGTTCTCGTCGGGCTGTCGTTCCGCAGCTGGAGCGTCCTGGTCCTGGCGCCGCTGGCGGCCATGATCGCGGCGTTCGCCGCGGGTGATCCGCTCCTCGCGCACTGGACACAGACTTTCATGGGGGCCGCAGCCGGTTTCGTGGCGCAGTTCTTTCCGCTCTTCCTGCTTGGCGCGATCTTCGGCAAGCTGATGGACGACAGCGGTTCGGTAAACACCATCGCTGCATTCATGACCGAGAAACTGGGCGAAAAGCGGGCGATACTGGCCGTTGTGCTGGCCGGCGCGATCGTGACCTATGGCGGCGTCAGTCTTTTCGTCGCGCTTTTCGTGATCGTGCCGATGGCACAGGGGCTCTTCCGTTCGGCCAACATTCCGAACCGTTTGACGCCCGCGGCGGTGGCGCTGGGGACCATGACCTTCACGATGTCGGCAATGCCGGGCACGCCGGCTGTCCAGAACGCCATTCCGATGCCCTTCTTCGGGACGACGCCATTCGCCGCGCCGGGACTGGGCATCATCGCATCGTTCGTCATGTGCGGTTTCGGCCTGTGGTGGCTGATGCGCGCCGAGCGCAAGGCACGCCTGGCCGGCGAGGACTTTGGCGACGTCGGCGGGGCAGTCGAGTCGGCGTCCGATAACCCGGTCGTTCGCGAGCGGGCGACGACCTCCGGCGTCTTCGACCCGGCCGAGATCAGGCACGGTCACCACAGCCCGCAACAGCCCGGCGTGTTGGTCGCGGCATTGCCGCTGATCGTTGTCGTCCTGGTCAATCTGATGATGTCGCTCCTGGTGATTCCACGCCTCGACACGCGCTTCCTCGAGGAACCGCAATGGGGCGGCATCACGATCGCGTCGGTCAGCGGCATCTGGTCGGTCATGGTTGCGCTGATCGTCGCCATTCTGGTGCTGATCGCCCTCAACCGTCAGCGGCTGACCGAGTTGCGCGCATCGGTCGATGCCGGGTCGAACGCTTCCGTGCTGCCCATTCTCAGTGTTGCGAGTCTGGTCGGCTTCGGTGCGGTCGTCGCAGCGCTACCGGCCTTCGCGACGGTGGCCGACTGGGTGTTGTCGATCGAAGGCGGACCGCTGGTTTCGCTGGCCTTGTCGACCAACGTTCTCGCCGCGCTGACCGGTTCGGCTTCCGGCGGCATGACCATCGCCCTTGAGGCGCTGGGCCCGGTCTATCTCCAGATCGCCGCGTACCAGGGTATCGATCCGGCACTGCTGCATCGCATTGCCGTGATGGCCGCCGGCACCCTCGACAGCTTGCCGCATAACGGCGCGGTCATCACCCTGTTGGCGGTCTGCGGCTCGACGCATCGCAAGAGCTATGTCGACATCGTGATGTGCTGTGTCGTCGGCCCGATGCTGGCGTTGATCGCGGTCATCGCCCTCGGCGGAATGTTCGGCTCGTTCTGAAAGTGAAATGAGGCGCCCGCATCGGCAACGCGGGTGACACCCGATTCCCCGGCGGCGGGGCGCATTTCCGGCGGCTGCGAAGAACGGAAGTCACCGCTGCTTCGAGCAGAGCGATCAAGCGCCTGCGCGTCGCTGTCTCGCCTCCCGCGGTGGCGGCCGGGACATCGTCGTGTCCGGTGACCGGCCTCGCTGCAGCAACCGGCCAGAGACAAGCCGCAACAATCAGTAGATCTTGTTGGTCAGCGACCAGATATCCGTAATCTTGAGGATGTATTGCGGGAATTCCTTGTCATGCTCCTCCGACAACTTGAAAAGGGCGAGCATGATATCCTCCGGAAACCCTTGCCGACCCACCCGGTTGTCGTTGAGCAAGTCGTTGATGTATTCACCGAACGCGGCATGGCCCCAGGTCGCAACAAGGCGCCGCGCAATTCGCGGAAATTTCGCATTTACCGTGTGGAAATACGGCATCTGCTCAAGCCGTTCCACAACCAGGTCCTCGGTCAGAACGGCGAATTGCGGGAACTCGCGGTCATGCTCGGCCCGCAGTGCTACCAGAGCCGAGATTACGTCTTCCTTGAGTTGCTGCTTGGCACTCCTCTGCGCATCCTTGAGCAGGTCATTGACATACTCGCTGAACTGCAGACTTCCCCAGCCGGAAATGAGTTGCTCGACGATGCTGGGAGATCGCGCATTGATGGTTCTGAACAGGTCATTCTTCCTCGACATTCCAACCCTCACAGACTTGCCAGACTCGCGGTCACGAGAACATGATGCACAGCAGATTACTACGACGAAGCGGAAACGAAAACCCGGTGGCGCAACATTGTTGGACCCAGACAGTAACGTCCGCTTGAGAAGGAAGCGGACAATCGCTCGCGTGCCACCGTGGACCAGCGAAAAGGCCGCTCGCGCCGACTGTTGCGGTTGACGCCGGGAACGTGGTGAAATCGACGGAGCCTGAATGCATCGTCGTGAAGCCGCCCCGACACTGCGCCCCGACCAGCAAGCGAGACCCGCGTGGAAACCGAAGCCAAGGCAGGACAGCCGGCAAGCACCGGCCGACGCAACCACCGGATCGCCGTCGGGCTGTTGCTGTCATTAATCGTTTATGGATCGCTGTATCCGCTGACCTGGAACTTCGCGCAGCCGCAGGATTTCATCTATTGGGGACCGCTGGGTCTGGTCGACGTGGTCGAGAACGTGATCCTGTTCCTGCCACTGGGCTGGCTGCTCGCCTGGCAGTACCATGGCCAGGGCCGCCCGCGGGCAGGTTTTGTCACCTGGTTCCCGATCGCACTGATCGTTGCCGGCATCCTGCAGTGGCTGCAGAAATACCTGCCACGCACCCCGGCGCTGTCCGACATCGCCTTCAACATGCTGGGGTTCACGGCTGGCTGGCTGGCCGGGATAATCTCCGCAAGCAGCCTGGACCGGCTGTCGCGGCGCCACCTCAACCTGCATTCCGCGGATCGCTTCGCGCTCGTGATGGTCGTGCTCTGGGTGGCGGCGGAACTGTTTCCCTTCATACCCACGCTCGACCGGTCATCCGTCGTCGACAACGTAAAGTCGCTGTGGCAGCAGGATCTCTGGCAGCCGCGCCGCATGTTGCTGCACATGGCAGTGACGGTGATCGGACTGGAGGCGCTGGCGCAACTGGTCCGCTCGGTGGCGGCCGAACGCCTTGCCCGGCCGCTGGCGGCCATCGCGACGCTGGCAACATTGGGCGGCAAGTTCGTCGTCATCAACCAGGCGCCCGGACTGCCCGTGGTCCTGGGCATTGCGGCGGGGGCCGCGGTATGGCAGGGAATCGACCGGACGGAGGAAAGGACGCGCTTGCGGACCTTGCTCGCGATCGCCAGCGCAGCCTACCTGCTCCACGCCATCTGGCCACTGCAATGGAACGACCGGCCCAGTGCGATGCACTGGCTGCCGTTTGCCTCCTCGCTGTCGGGGTCGATCGAGTCGGTGGTGAGCACGGTGGCGTTCGAGTGCCTTTGCTTCGGCGCCATCATCTGGAGTGCCGTACGCAATGGCGGTTCATTGGGCGGGATGACGGTGACCGTGGCGATCCTGGCCTTTGCCTGCGAATTTGCGCAGCGCTACCTGCCCGGCCGCACTGCGGAGATCACCTCGGTATTGCTGGCCCTGGGCATGGGCTGGCTGATCGCTGCACTACGCCCGATCCATCATTTCAAGCGCGGCAACCCTGGCATTTGAACCCGACATGTCCGTTGGGGGTCGGGGGAAGGTGCATCGGCAGGTGAACGGTGCGGAATTTTTCAGCCGGGAAGCGGCACCACGCTCGCTGTCCATGCTCCGGCTGCCCTGAATCAGGGTCGTCGGATGAAAGGCGTTGCCGTTTTGCCGGGGTGGCGTCCCGCGCCCGCGGAAGGAAGATTCCCCTTCGCACCAGTTGAAATGCCGCCTTTGTCGCACGTCGACCGCAGCAGCCCGCCCGCAGCACCCAAGTTGATTACAATCCGTGGGTATATCGACCGGAGGAAAGCAACCATGGCCAAGACGCAATTCTGCTGGGGCGACCCGCCGCTGCCCGACGCGCAACTCACCCAGGACGAGCGGATGATCCGCAATGCGGCGCGCGACTATTGCCAGGGCCGGCTGCTGCCGCGGGTGCAGGAATCCTTCCGCCACGAGAAAACCGACGCCGCGATCTTTCGCGAAATGGGCGTGATCGGCCTGCTCGGGCCGACCATCCCCGCCGAATACGGCGGCGCCGGCTTCAGCTTGAAGGACCGGCTTCGGCCAGAAGCGGCCATTGGTCACTCGATAGCCTACGTCGGCAACGAACCTATTGCTGTCCATCAAGTAGAGCGTGCTTTAGGTTAGAGGGCGGCCAAGGAATGCATATACATGTCGCAGAATCATCATTCCTAAATGACTGGCATCTTCCTCTTGCCATCAAATATAATAAGTATGCACTTATAAACCGCATTCCGAGTTTGAGTATCAACATGGAGATATGACATGAAAGATATTGTCTGGGACTGGGTTCTGAGCGTTGATTACCCGGAGATCGATGAAGATCACAAGAAGCTGACAAACATTTTCAATGTCCTCATTCATGCAGTTAGCGAAGGTGAGTCACACGAGTATCTCGCAGCAGTCATGGAGGAGTTGATCAACTGCACAGTCTGGCACTTTAGCCATGAAGAACGCTTGATGTTGAAGCATCACTACCCGGATACAGAAGCACATAAGGAAGAGCATCGCGATTTGATCCAGAGTGCAAGAGAGCTACAGCAAGAACTACTTCAAACAAATAAGCCATTTGAGAACGAGCATCTTGTATTTCTGGAACGGTGGCTGATGGAGCATATTCTCACCACGGATAAAAAGCTTGGGGGCTACCTCTCGCAGGAATCGTAGTTGGTATGCAGTTGTTCAGTGTAACTGTTTAACCAACTACCCGTTATTAAGGCGGGGCGGGCGCGAAGTGCTGGATTGGGTCGTACCCTATCCAAGCGCTTGCGTTGGCCGAAGGGCAGCAACGAGGCGGTATCCGTCATATTTGGCCGACGCGGCAAGAGCGGCTGAGGGTCGTGAGTACCTATTCGTTCCATGCTTTGGCCGCCGTTCGGCATGGCTTCCTTGCCTGCATCCAGCGAACGGTGCGACCGGGAAGCCTCGATATCGTGAAGGCAACGGCGGCCCACGCAAGCGGTAGTCCGGCCACCACAGGATGACCTACCGTCTTTGACCGATCATCGGGCAAAACCTCACTCCAGTTCCGAATACTTCGCCCGCGACCCGAACGCCTTGTCCACGGGGTACTTCTCCGCGTTCTTGGCGAGCTTGGCGCGGGCGGCGGCGGCAAGGTCGATGCCGGCGGAGTCAGCAATCAGCAGCAGGTAGAGCAGCACGTCGGCGCACTCGTCGCGCAGCGCTTCGCGGCTCGCCGGTTCGGCGGGCAGCGCCGCGATTTCGGCGTCGCTCTTCCACTGCGTCAGTTCCAGCAACTCGGCGGCTTCGAGGTTGAGCGAGACGATCAGGCTGCGCAGCGAGTGGAACTGGCGCCAGTCGCGGGCGTCACGGAATTCGAGGATGGCTGCGGTCAACGCCGCGAAATCGCTCAATTTCAGACTTCCTGTAAACCTTCGAGGCTTCCATGCTAACGCAAAAGCAGCCGTCTCCGGATGCGACGAACCGGGCGGGAAGTCTGCCGCAAGACGACGTATCCGAAGACGCGAATCCGATTGACCTCGTGATCCAACCCGCTCTATAGTTTCAAACTTCGCTTGAACTCAATCCGGGGGTTGCGTCATGTCCACACCAAATCGCCTTGCCGGCTGGCTGACCCCGTTGCTTCTGGCAAGCCTCTCGCTGCCTGCCGTGGCGCTGCAGCCGCTGATCTCCGACGACACCGGCACCCAGGGCAGCGGCGGGAATCAGATCGAAGCCTCTTATACCGGCCTGCGCTCAACCTCCGCCGGCGCCACCGACAGGGCGGGCGGAATTGCCGCGACGTACACCCGGGGCGTCGGCGAAGAACTTGACCTTTTCGTCACTGGCAGTTACCTGCGGCTGCGCCCGGCCGGCAGCAGTGCGGCCTACGGTGCCGGTACGCCATCGATCGGCGCCAAGTGGCGTTTCATGGGAACCGAGGAGGACGACACTCGTCTCGGTGTGAAGCCCGAGGTCTTTTTCCCGATCAACGGCGGCGGGCGCGAGGCAGACGGCTTCGCCACCGGCAATGTCTCCGGTCGTCTGACCTTCCTGCTCGAACAGAAGGTTCCCTTCGGCGCCGTCCTCGTCAATGCCTTCGTCGGGCGCAACCGGTTGCACGGCATATTCGACGGATCCGGCGATTCGACGACCACCGGCCTCTCTCTCGCACCGATCTGGGAAGTCAGCGAAGAATGGCGTCTTGCGCTCGACATGGGGCAGTCGTACCAGCGCGGCGGCGGCAACACGGCGATTGGCCGCTATCTGGAAGCCGCAGCAATCTACTCGGTCGACAAGGATCTCGAACTGGCGCTCGGCGTCATTGGCGCCTCCGACAACCAGACCCCCCGCACCACGGCGCGCACGGCGACCGCCGGCCTCACCTGGCGCTTCCAGTAAGGGTCGGCTAGTTCAGGGGCGCATGCGCCGGCCCTCGCACAACGCGTAAATCCCGATCGGCTGCCTGGCCGGTATCGATCTCGGCTTAGCCAGCCAGATGATCGTCTCCTTCGTCGCCATGCTCGGCGCCGTCGGCGCGCCGGGCATCCCGAGCATGGCCCTCGTCCTCGAATCGGTCGGCCTGCCTGAAGCCAGCACGGAGATTCACGCCGGCTCGTCCTTGAGCTGCTTGATGAGCGCGGTCACTGCATCAACCGGGTAGATCAGCGGCACCATCACCCCGCCGATGCGCGTAAATATGCCAACCTGCCCGATGCGGGCGCTGTAGAGCACGTGATGGTTCTTGATGCCACCGATGTTGAGCCACATCGTGCTGTCGCTATCCATCGGCGTGTGACCGACGATGAAAGTGGTGTGCTTCTGAAGGTCCAGCGTGCGGCGAAAGCGCTTGACGTCACCCCGGCCATAGCCGTTGGGCCGGCTGGGTTGCAACTGGCGGTTGTTGACCAGTTCGACGGCGAGCTCCGGATGACGGTGGATATTGACCAGCATGTTCCTGGTCACATGTTCTTTCGGCGCCGCCGCATGGCAGGCGAGAAAGTCGGTGGAGGCAACCACAAAGGGCAGGAGGCGATAGAAATCCTCCATGGCCTTGCGATAGGCATGGCCCCGGCGAGCGATCAGTTCCTTGGCCCAGAGCAGGCCCTGCGGAACGCCATCCTTGGCGATGTCCTCGGTGAAGGAATCGTGGTTGCCACGGACATAGAACACCTGCAACGGAAAGCGCAGCTTGAGCCGGAAGATCAGATCCATCATCAGCATGGAACTGTCCATCTCGCGGAGTTTCCCGTCTTCCTCGCGATGCACCGCATCGCCGAGAATGATCAGGGCCGCGCTGCCGTCCTCGAGCGCATCGAGGAAAGCGTTCTGGCTCAGCACCGTCAGCAGGTTGTCGACCTGCGCATGCAGATCGGCGACCAGGATCGGGGTCAGGCTACCGGGCAGCATCACCAGTCCGCCGGGAGTGCCCCAATCGCTGCGCGGACGATAGGCCTCGTATTGCATGACCTCATTGACCTTTTCAATCAGCGCCAGCGCCTCGTCCGCGGGTAATTGCTCGATCGGGCCGCCGAAAATATCGCGCAGGCGGCGGTAGCTGCCTTCACGCGTGCCGCGCGCATCGCTGGCGAATCGACCGATGGTCGAACCGGCATCGCTGAGATTGCGGAAGACCAGCGATTCCACGCTCTGGATGACGACCAGGTGCTCCTCGTCAACCGCATCCGGATAGTTGAACAGCGCCTGCTGGATCCGGTCCCCCGACCCCAGAGAGACCCAGCTTCTCGGCGTCAGGCGCAGGAAGCCGGTGATCCGGCCGGGTTCGGCGGTGGGATCGACGATGACGAAGTTGCCCGTCCTGATGGCCTTGCCCCGCTCGTCGATCCGGGATTCCGGGTAGAGATGGAGTTTCTTGGCATCCTGACCAAGAGTAATTTCGATCGGCACACGGTCGAAGGAAACCCGGACCTTGGTGTCGCCCAGCCGGTAGTTGCTGCGCAACCTGATTTCGTGACCCGGGCCAACCCCCAGCCGCGTGAGTATCCGCTTCAGCGGCGCCAGAAGCCGCGAGATCGTGATCGGCCGCCGGTTGGCAATCAGGTTCATGGCAGCGCCGGCGGGTCAACGAAACGGCGGGGCGGATTCTCGATCAAATCGCGCAGATACACCTGGACGCCCTTCCGGTGCAGATGTTCGGCAAGGCGCATGAATACTTCGTGCTGGACAATGCAGATTTCCCGGCTGAGTTCCTTGTCCACCACGTGCGTGCTGTGCCGCGCCCGTTCGGCGCGGCGCTCGAAGACCAGTTCCGCCGGCGGCAACAGAAATTCGAAGACGTAGCGGCGATACCAGTCGACATTAAAGAAGAAACGTTTGCGCGGCGGAAGCTGGATGCGTTCAAAATCGATCGCCGGCACCGGATCGCGACCGTAGAACTCGGCGTCAAAGACGGTGACCGCGTCGCCCAGGCCCCGAAAGGGCATACCGAGGTGAATCTCCCGCGGCCGCACGGAGAGGATTTCGGAGCGCCACCAGTGCTTTTTGGCCAAGTCAAGGTAACCCTCCTCCGACCAGCCGCCGAGGCGCGTGATCAGGGTGCTCTTGCCGGCGCCGGGAGGGCCGGTCACCAGAATCTGGCGGAAGCGAACGTCGGCGGGGAAATCGATCCCCTTGATATTCTGCAGCGACTCGATGGGCTCGGTTGGCAGATCCGGCATGGCTAACGCCTGACTCGAAGGAAAGACGGCGGCCCGCCGGGCCGCCGTCTGGAAAAGGTTGTGGCCGATTCTAGCTGAAAACAGCACGCAGGATATGGAAGACGATGGCCGCCAGAATGCCGGCAATGGGTACGGTGATGATCGAGGAGAGGATGATGCCGCCGCTGACCCGCATGTTGAGTGCGCCGATACCTGTGCCGAGCGCGGCGACACCGGCACCGCATATGGCGCCGACGATCGAATGGGTCGCGGACACTGGCCAGCCGCACATGCTGGCGACCGTCAGCCAGATTCCGGCCGCCGGCAACCCCCGTCTGAGGGTGACGGCTCCCGGACCGACCGAGGCTCCCATGGCATTGGCCACACTGTCGGCGCCCATTCCCCAGCGCACGCAGAGGGCGAAGGCAAAGGCCATGACGTAAAGACTGTCGAGTACTGCGCAATCAACTCCACGATGCGACCCCTGGCGACGAAGTGCCGCAATGAAGTGACGGACTCAAGAGCCCCGACCACCACTGCTGCCCGTAATGCGCGCTCCCCAACCCCCGGCCGTCAGCGGGCGATCATCAGGCGCAGGCGGTCGCCCACCTTCTCGGCATAGTCGGCCAGGTTGCCCACCCAGCGGATCAACTGGTACCAGAGCATTACCGACACCGGACTCAGACTGTCTTCCTGGGCGAAAAGTGTCTGCGCCAAGGAAACGCCCATCAGGTCCGTATCGCTCTCCATGTAGCCGAGTTCGAGGATCATCGCTTCCATCCGCTCGGCCCCGCGGCCGCGAAAACCCAACTCCGGCAACTCGTCGAGTTTCTCGATGATCCTATGCGCCTGTTCGCAAGTTTCGGTGCAGCGGGTAACGAATCTCGCCAGCGGTTCGGCCATGGCGGCGGGAACTTCCATTTTCCGCTGGACCAGCAAGCCGGCGATATCCTGGGCGATGCCGGCGATCGTATCCTGCGTCGCCAGCAACTCCAGCAGGTCGCGCCGGTCGACCGCCAGCAGCAGACTTCTCGGGAGGTGGCTGCGCACCTCGTTCTTGATCGTGTCCGCCTCACCCTCCTTGGCGAAGATCTTCTCCTTCCGGACCTCGAGCTCTGACTCATTCCCCTCGATCAGTGCAGAGAACAGCGCCGGCACCTCACCAACGCACTCGATGACCACGCGCATGTGCTGCTGCAGCGGCTTGAACGGCGATTTGCCGAACAGCGCCACCATGGAGTTGGTGGATAACATCTGCTCTTCTCCGTCGTTGCCACGGACCCGGTGACTGGATTGAAGGCCCGAACGCATCCCGGGAACCGCCCCTGGACACTCGCCTGACGAGGTTCCACTACTGGCGACGATTCTAACCCTCGCTTCAGTCGGGTCAACCCATGCCGTCAGGGAAATTGCATGGGTGCGTGCAACACTGGTCGCCGCTACCGTTTGCACCCGGCTTTAGGGAAATTCAAGCACAAAAATGCAAAAAACCCGCAAGGCAGTCAGCCGCGCGGGTTTCGCTCTCTTGCCGTGGTGGGCGGTACTGGGATCGAACCAGTGACCCCTGCCGTGTGAAGGCAGTGCTCTACCCCTGAGCTAACCGCCCGCTGAGAGGCGCGCATTTAACCACAAGTTCCGGATTGGGTCAAACGCGGGTCGGATAGAATACGGCCCTTGGATTCCTTACGAATTGTGCACTCCATGACGCCCGTTCGCACCCGTTTCGCCCCCAGTCCCACCGGTTACCTGCACATCGGCGGCGCCCGTACCGCCCTTTTCTCCTGGGCGTTCGCCCGCCACCACGGGGGCACCTTCATCCTGCGCGTCGAGGACACCGACGTCGCGCGCTCGACGCCGGAGGCGCTTCAGGCCATCCTCGACGGCATGCACTGGCTGGGCCTGGAACACGACGAAGGACCGTTCTACCAGATGCAACGCATGGACCGCTATAAGGCGGTTATCCGCCAGATGCTGGCGGCCGGAACCGCCTACCACTGCTACACGACGCGCGAGGAACTCGATGCGCTGCGAGCCGAGCAGGAAGCGCACAAGGAAAAGCCGCGCTACGACGGCCGCTGGCGCCCGGAAACCGGCAAGACGCTGCCGGCGCCACCGGCCGACGTGCCGCCGACGGTTCGCTTCAGGAACCCGCAGGACGGCGTCGTCGCCTGGGACGATCAGGTCAAGGGCCGCATCGAGTTCGCCAACGCCGAACTCGATGACCTGATCATCGCCCGCGCCGACGGCACGCCGACCTACAACTTCTGCGTCTGCGTCGACGACTGGGACATGGGCATCACCCACGTCATCCGCGGCGACGACCACGTCAACAACACGCCGCGCCAGATCAATATCCTGCAGGCGCTGGGTGCCGAGGTGCCGCTTTATGCCCACCTGTCGATGATCCTCGGCGACGACGGCGCCAAGCTGTCGAAGCGCCACGGCGCGGTATCGGTCATGCAGTACGACGACGATGGCTACCTCCCCGAAGCGGTGATCAACTATCTGGCGCGCCTCGGCTGGTCGCACGGTGATGCGGAGGTCTTCTCGCGCCAGCAGCTCGTCGAGTGGTTCGACCTCGACCACATCACCGCCTCGGCCGCACAGTTCAACACCGAAAAGCTGTTGTGGCTCAATCAGCACTACATGAAGCAACTGCCGCTCCCCGATCTCACCGAAAGAGTCAGGGCACGCCTCACAGCCCGCAGCGTCGACACCGGTGCCGGCCCGGACCTGGAAAAAGCGGTCGAACTGTACGTTGACCGCAGCAATACGCTGAACGTGCTCGCCGATGCGGTGGAGGTCTTCTATGTCGAGGTCTCGCCATCCCCGGACCTGCTGGCGCAGCATTTGGCGGCCGATGCGCGACCGGCGCTGGCCGATTTTGCCGCCGCGATCGCCGAAGTTGCGTGGGAGGTGCCGGCGATCAATGCGCTGATCAGGGAGACGGTCGCACGCCATGGACTCAAGATGCCGAAGCTGGCGATGCCGCTGCGCGTGCTTCTGACTGGCCAGACCCAGACCCCGTCGGTCGATGCCGTCATCGCGCTGATCGGTCGCCGCAAGGTCCGTGATAAACTGGCCACCTTGAAAATGTGACGAACCCACCGGGCAGGGTATCCCGGAATCCGCTGGGTGCCAGAATCAGCTTGACACAAGGAATTCCGGGGAGATATAAATCGCTACACGAACAATCTCGATGTCGTAATTCCACCAAAGGGGACCCCATGAACAAATCTGAACTGATCGACGTAATCGCTGCGCAAGCTGAAATTTCCAAGGCAGCCGCCGGTCGTGCGCTGGATGCAACCGTTGCCGCTATCAAGGACGCGCTCAAGGCTGGCGACAGCGTGAGCCTGATCGGGTTTGGCACTTTCTCCGTCGGCGAGCGCGCTGCCCGCACCGGCCGTAACCCGCAGACCGGCAATACCCTGAAGATCAAGGCCGCCAGGGTTCCGAAGTTCCGTCCTGGCAAGGGCCTCAAGGACGCCATAAACTGATTCAATGCCGGGTGCTTAGCTCAGTTGGTAGAGCGCTAGCCTTACAAGCTGGATGTCGGGGGTTCGAACCCCTCAGCACCCACCAGGACATCCGGCTCGGGATTGAAGAACCAAGAACCCCGCCCCAGAGGCGGGGTTTTTGTTGATCGTCTGCACCTTTCGCGGGCAGACAGGGCATGTGTTCGCCCACACGCCGCAGTGATGCCTGACGCCGTAAGGCAACACCGTGCCGGTCGCTCGTGCCCCGGCCTCAGGTCGCGGGCGGTTTTCCCCGCGCATGTCCGGTTGGGCTCTGGGTCGCGGCGAGGATTCCGCGCAGGATGTTGATCTCGTCCCTTTCGAGCCGAGTTCGCGAGAAGAGACGGCGCAATTTTGGCAGCAGCCTCCCCGGAAGTGCCGGATTGAGAAACCCGGTCTCGGTCATCACCGCCTCGAAATGCGCGTACATGCCCTCGACTTCATCGTGGGTCGCCATTCGCGACGACGCGGGCGTAACCGTTACGTCAGCGAGTGACGCCAGCCCGGCCAAGGCGGCCATGCGGATTTCGTAACACAGTACCTGTACCGCCGCACCGAGATTCAGCGAACTGAACTCCGGGTTGGCCGGAATCGTCACGGCTGCCTGGCATTGCTGGATCTCTTCATTCGTCAGGCCCACGGTCTCATTGCCGAAGACCAGAGCCACCTCGCCCTGCTCGGCTTGCGCCAGAAGACGGGCCACCATCTCCCGCGGCTGCCCGATGGGCGGGCCAAGATCCCGGCGCCGTGCCGACAGGGCGACAACAAAAATGGCACCGGCCAGCGCTTCGGGCAGCGAGTCGCTGATTCTTGCCGATTTCAGGACGTCGACCGCGCCAGTCGCCCGGGCGTCGGCTTCAGGATCGGGAAACCTCCGCGGATCGACCAGGCGCAGATCGGTCAGCCCCATGGTCTTCATGGCCCGTCCTGCCGCCCCGATGTTTCCGGGATGACTCGGACGACACAGGACGACGCGGATTCGCGACAGCAGGAGTTCGGGCTTCATAGTAAAATCGCGACTCTCCAAATCGATCGGGCGGTCTCGCCGTCCGCCAGATATTCAAGCCATGCATCCAGCCCTGAACATTGCCGTCAAGGCGGCGCTCCGCGCCGGCAAGATCATCAATCGCGCGTCCAACGACCTTGACCTGATCAAGGTGGAATTGAAACAGACCAACGATTTCGTGACCGAGGTCGACAAGAAGGCCGAGGCTGCGATCATCGAAACGCTGCGGGACGCTTATCCAACGTACGGGATTCTAGCAGAGGAGTCCGGAGCGACCGCCGCAAAGGGTTCTGCCGACTTGGATTACCGGTGGATCATCGACCCGCTGGACGGCACGACCAATTTCATTCATGGCCTGCCACAGTACGCCGTCTCGATCGCCCTGGCGAAAGGCAGTACTATCGAACAGGCAGTCGTCTTCGATCCCAACCGGAACGAATTGTTCACCGCCAGCAAGGGTGCGGGCGCCTTCCTGAACGAGCGCCGCATCCGCGTTTCCAGGCGGACCAAACTACAGGGCTCTCTGCTCGGCACCGGGTTTCCCTATCGCATGTTCGATCACATCGACACCTACCTTGCGATCTTCAAGGAACTGACCCGGAAGACCGCTGGCCTGCGCCGTCCTGGCGCCGCCGCGCTCGATCTGGCCTATGTCGCCTGCGGTCGCTACGACGGGTTCTGGGAATTCGGGCTTTCCCCGTGGGACATGGCCGCCGGGGCGCTGCTGATCTCCGAAGCCGGCGGACTGGTGAGCGATATGCGCGGCGAAGCGGGCTACCTGGCCAGCGGCAACATCATCGCCGGCACACCGAAGGTCTTTGCGCCGCTGCTCAATCTCATTCAGGAACGATTGCCCGAATCAATCAGCGCCTGAGGGCCGCTGAGAAGGGAGCCTGACCCACCATCCACCGGGCGGCGGCAGTGATTACTTCTCGACCTTTTCCGCAGCGGCACCGGCCTTGAAGCCGGTGAACATGTTGCGCGTCTGGCTCTGCAGCTGATCCTGCATCTGCTGGAACATCTTCTTGGACTGATCCATGTAGGCCGTCATCATGCTCTGCATCGCGGGTTGCTGGAAATTGAGGAACTGCGCCCAGAAATCTGCCTGCAGGTGGCTGTTGTCGCCGTACATCGAGCGTGACTGCTCCTGCAGCCTGTGCTGGAAATCAACGAAGGTGCGCATGTTGTTTTCCAGATACTTGCCCAGCATCCCCTGCATGGCGCTACCGTAGAAGCGGACGAAGCCGGAGAGCAATTCGCAGGAGAAGAGAGGAACGCCACCGCTCTCTTCCTCGAGGATGATCTGCAACAGGATGCTCCGGGTCAGGTCATCGCCGGTCTTGGCGTCGAGTACCTTGAACGGTTCGAACTTGAGAACGAGATCCTTGACATCCCCCAACGTTATGTAGGCGCTCGTCTTGGTATCGTAAAGACGGCGATTAGGGTATTTCTTGATAAGACGTACTTCCTCGGACATCCGGCAAACCTCGAGCGAGCTTATGTGCACCGCAGCATTATAGAACAGAAAAACAGGCACCCGCAGGTGCCTGTTCTTGATGCAGCGCAAGAATTCCGCAATTACTGGTAGTACAGACCGCCGTTGAGGTTCATCGTGGCGCCGGTCATGAACCCTGCCAGTTCGGAGGCCAGATAGACGCAGGCGCCGCCGATTTCCTCCGGCTTCGCCAGACGCTTCATCGGCACGCCGTCGATGATAGTCTGCAGGATTTCCGGCTTGATCGCCATGACCATCTTGGTCGCCACATAGCCCGGGCAGATCGCATTGACCGTGACCCCCTTGGCCGCGAGTTCGGCGGCGAGCGCCTTCGAGAAGCCGATGACACCGGCCTTGGCGGCCGAGTAGTTGGTCTGGCCAGCTTGACCCTTGAGGCCGTTGACCGACGAGATGTTGATGATGCGGCCCCAGCCGCGCTCGGCCATCTTGGTCGAGACCTGCTTGGTCATGTTGAACAGCGAGGTCAGGTTGGTGCTGATGACTGCATCCCAGCCATCGCGTTCCATCTTGGCGAACATGCGGTCGCGGGTGATGCCGGCGTTGTTGACCAGGATATCGACCGGGCCGGCAGACGCTTCGGCTTCCGCCACCATCTTCGCGCAGTCGTCCCAAGAGGCGACGTCACCGGCGACGCAGACGAAGTCGTTGAAGCCGGCAGCGGTCATTTCCTTCAGCCACTCCTCCTTGTTGTCGAACTGCGGATGATACGCGGCCACCACCTTGTGGCCAGCCTTGGCCAGTTCCTGGCAGATGGCGGTACCGAGGCCACCCATCGCGCCGGTGACGAGTGCAACACGTTGCGTCATGTTCTTTCCTTCCTTTGTTGATATATACAGCGGTTCAAAAAAATCACGCCGGTCAGTACATGTGCTGGCCGCCGTTGATGGAAATAGTGGTACCGGTGACGAAGGTCATGTCGCGGGTGAGGTCGGCATTACCGACCAGAACGGCCACCGGGCCGACCTTGGGGAAAAGGTAATGACCACCTTGAAATCCAGCGCCGCGAGCTTGATGCAGATTGCCTCGCCGCGTCCGCCAATCCCGTTGTCATCAGTGCAGTTCTTGACATTGTCCCCCTCCGGCGAAACATCTTTTCAGACCGCGCGCTCACGCACAAAGTGACCGGGTGCCGGCTCGATCGGCTTGTACCTGGGATTCCCCGGCCTGCGTGACGCTCGGGAATCGCCGGCAAACGGCTTCAGCCAGGCGGCCCAGTCGTTCCACCAACTGCCCGGCCTGTCGTCCGCCGCGGCCAGCCAGGCTTCGGCATCGCCTTTCACATCGTCGTTAACCCAGTAGTTGCGCTTGTTCTTGCTTGCCGGG